>JAAIGF010322333.1_pt1 | contig 242048 bp, 316 predicted proteins | sample 6487441 | NCBI WGS metagenome assembly JAAIGF01 (sample SAMN13974129, study PRJNA590717) | phyllosphere metagenome | biome: pepper field; feature: multiple bacterial spot infested pepper fields; material: pepper leaves; isolation source: leaves from pepper fields | host: Capsicum annuum ... | reverse complement strand
GAGGCCCTGGCTTTCTCCATCAAGGTAGTCCGGCCAGGGAACGAATGGCTCGGTGGTGAAGGAGTTGAATATCACGCTTTCTGGGCAGCGGTATCCAAAGGGTGCAGCGTCTTGAAACTGCACCAATGCAACGGGAAATACACAGGACTGCATATCCTTGATGTCACCAATCTCTTTGAGGATTCGCACGTCGGCCCAACCAGCTTTGTCGTTTGAAAAGAACGAGAGGTGCTGGAAAGCCGAGGTCATGCCTACCACCGCTGCACACAACAGCACGACTACTTTTCCCATTGGCCAGAACACACCACTTCCAGCAGAAGCGGCTCGTTTCCAGCAGTAGCATGCGTACCCAGTGCACAGCACGGCACCAAGCCCTAACATGTAAACGGAGGTGCGGCCTGTAGGAATGTCGAAAGAAGAGGGGGCATCGATTTCCAACATCATGCTTAACACCGGAGCCATGAACAACAAGCAAATGACGCCGAGCAGCAACGGCTCCAAAGGAAGCCGCCATCTGGTTATGGGTTGACTCGCGAGCTGAGCAGCCTGAATTATGAAAGAGAACTGGCTAAAGATCGCCAGCATCATCATTGCCAAACAGAGGATCAGGTAAAGCATGAGTCGGTCCAGTGGTGAAGTGGGGAAATGCTTGGGCGATTAGCCCTCGACGCTCTTTTCTGTTGTGACAGCTCCCTTAACTGGAACCCTGATATGAGCGTCAACAACCGCCAAAGCGCCACAGTGCTTCAGTAACAAACTTTCGCGCTCCCGCGAATAGAAGTTGACGAAGCCGAAAGATCCAAGAGGCCATTTAGTCACGGCAGAGAGGCCAAAGAGTATGAGCGGCATGGTAATGAAAAGAGTGATAACCATGTTCATCAGGTTGCTCACGTTGGCCGCAGTCACGGTGGAGAGGCTCCGGGCCGCATGCGCGATAGTTTCTGGTTCAACAATGCTGAAGATCAGAGCAAGCCAGAATACCGCGGCTGGTAGTGCTAGGAGCAGGCTGTAAGAGAGACGCCAGAGAACACCAATCACGTTGGCTGCTTGTCGGATGAACAGCCGAGCGTCATTGTCCATGCCCAATTCCATCGCAGAATAATCAGCCTCAGAGATGGTGCCGATCTTTCCAGTGCTAGCCCACACTTCTAGAGTGCTGGACTCCGCAGCGCTCGCTTTGGCCTGCAGGCGGTTCAGATGCTTGAGGCGCACGTAGAAGAACGCTGCCGATGTCGGGATTGTCATAAGTAGCATCTCAATGATGCTACTGAGCCCCAGTGTAAAGCTGACGATCAGGCTGGTTGCTAGGGGAATGATTGTCCAATGGGCTTGGGTTTTTAGTCGGTTGAGCATGGCGAATCCAATGTCGAGGTGGGGGTTCCACGGTATCGCCTAGCTAGGCTCTAGCAAGCCAAACCCAGCCAACCAAATTCTGTGAAACCCTATCTCTACGCCGCCTGAGAAGCTGCGTTCAGCGAGTGTGAACTGCCTCAATTACGCTGATGCCCAGCTGAGAGAGTTTCACATCGAAGCTCTGGCACTCGCTGGTGATCTTGTCCGGCATCTCATTAATGAGACCCTTCCCGCGGCAGGCATTCGCAACTCGGAATTCTTCACGAGCGCACTCAATGGACGATCCCTCGTTTAGGTCGCGATCAAAGGTCTCGAGGAAGAGACGCTGCGTCTCTGAGAGCTTGGAGGCGATCTGCATAGCTCGCTGGTGCTGGATGAATGCTTGGACCTCATCTGCAGGGATTTCTTCCTGGGCCCACGCTGCGAAACTCGTACGAGTGGACGACTTCTCGCTGCCAACTTCAGCGGCTACCCGAGCACATCTCACTCGATACAGCAGGCAGTCCTTATCCTCAGAACGGTCTTGGAGCGTGTATTGCGGGCCAATGTCCAGGACCTCGCGCAGTCCGTTCTTGTTGTCGGTGAAGAACTTGCCTTTCAGGATCTCGGATTTCCGCATTTCTAACCTCGGCTGGGCCTGCTGGCCGGACTTTATCTGCTTGATGGCCTTCAGGCCAGATGGGATCGGGCGGCGCAACAACACAGGCTGTTATGCACCGTGATCATCTCGACAATTGCTTGGTCGCTGTTCAACGCGGCCGACAATCGCTCACCGACGCCAGGGGCTAACTCAGGAAAGGTCAAGTAAGGCTCTGCGCTGTATCCAGCATCGTGAGCAAGCTTCGCCGCGACAGAATGAACAGCGAAGCGGATCTTCAGACTTCTGCCAAGCGGTGTGAGCTCGGCGAAGCTGGGCATGCTGATGGGTTTGACTGATCGTGTCATCGGGCGCTCCAAGTTGTTGAGCGCTAGTTTCATGCTGGGTTGGGCGTGGCAGTAGCCATGGGCACGAAAAGCCCGGCATGTGCCGGGTTCTGTGCATTTAATAAATGCTCAGTCTTAAAGACTAAAGCATGCTCACCGCATCAGTTGCGAGGCGTCTCATGGGCGGTCCGACTGCTCAATTTCATCCAGTCCCGGGACGGACGCTCAGCATTATCTCTTTCGATCGCCACCATCAAGTTGATTAGCGCCTCTCTTGTGAAGCGTGATTGGCCTCCTCCGGCGCCCGCGCAGCAGAACTCGACTCCAGCGTTATCGCAGCCATTCCAGATACTGAGGCAGACGTCATTGTCAGTATCGAGGTCGACCCTTAGGTAGGCCTCTGGGCTCATGTCCCCAAGCCTTGTCACGGTGTGCACTGTTGGCCATTGATGCTGTTTATTTGCCTCCTTGCAGAACACGAGAAGGCGTTCGCCGTACACTTCCATCTCCTCGGGGTAGACATCGCCCAGCAGATAGCCAATGCCCGCGGCTTCCACACACTTCCCCAAGAGACCAACCAAGTCTTTGTCCGTAACCTCTGCGTATTCAGGGTTTGTTTTGGCAGGCGCCAGGCCGGCGCTAGAGGCGCTAACACCGGGTAACTTGCTGATCAGCGCCAGCAGTTCCAGTGGGTCGACCGTCATCTGCTCACCAGCTGCAATCGCCGATTCTGTCCGCTGTACCAGGCTGTCTATGTGAGAAATGCTGATATCGCTCATGCGCAGCTTTGCGCAGAGGTACTCTGACTGGCTGCGCCGTGCAGGTGGTTCGGCGGGTATTCGTCGTATAGGACTCCGTCGAGTTCACGCCCGGCGTTCCGCTTTCCGACCTTGTGCATGACCGTCACCGGAAACGACCCAGAATCACGCGCCCTGGCCACGTCAGATCCGTTCCGCAGCTCAACACCATGTCGATCGAGGCAGATTCCCCCGTTGACCCAGGTGTTTGCATTGTTCAGCCAGTTCTGAAAGTTGCTGAACTCGCGGAACACGGCCTTGCTATCGCTCATCGTGAAGGCATTCGTGAACCATTCACCCCACTGCTTAAAGAGAAATGGGACGCCTGCAGCAGCGCACTGATCGCGGATGCTTCGCGCCCAGGCCGGATGCATTGGCCGTGCTTTACGCCCTGACTCACCACCGACCACAACCCAGTCAATACCAGGATTCGAAAGCCCCAGCTCGGACTCCATAGAGCCGATCTCCAGCCAGTTAGTGAGATGCACCGGGCCTAGCAGAGGCTCAGCACTGATCCATCGAACCGCCGCGGGAGTTTGCATTAGCAGAGGAACACGCTCATCCGCGCAGGCCTGGTTCTCGACCGAAACGCCTAGCCAGACGTTGGGCAGCGGGAAGAGATTCTTGGTGAAACCCCAGGGGATTATCGCGTAATCGCTCTGCTGGTTACCTTCCAACGATCGCTCGCGCGATGTCAGGTTGAAAACATGTTGGCTGAATGTCTCAGTGCGGTCCTTTACCCGAATGAAGCCATCACCAGCTTTTGACCAAGCCTCCAGATGTCCAGCTTCGGTGCGGCTTTGCATGTACTCGAGCATCCGCTGAGGGCGTTTGGTCAGCACCTGAAAAATGTGATTGCGGTCGCCATGCGTAGCACAAGCCAGCATCACTGCGAAGATGCGATCAAGCGTCTCGACACTGGCATTCTCGTGAAATAAATCCGACATGCTGTTGACGAAGATCAGCCGGCTCTTAGCCCAGCGCAGAGGCTGATCGAGGACATTGGTTGCTTCTCGAATCGTGCCGTTCCACTGGCCACCCCGGGCGAGCAGGCCGTCATAGCTGCCCAGGCCTTCGGGAACGCCGCGACCGCGGTCCATGGCGATGATCCGAGCTGCGGCTGGCTCAGCGTAACAAGCGACGCAACCCGAAGAGATTCTTGAACACCCACGAAGCGGATTCCAAGTGGCATCAGTCCACTCGATTTCAGTCGCTCCAGCCATTTAGCAACCCTCCGACACATCGCCGTTGCGCTGGGCCATGGTCACGCTAACCGCGTCCTTAAGCCGGGAAAGCGCTGCTGCAGGACTCGTAGACTCATCAGTCGCGATCTGCTGTGCCGTGGCTAGGAATTGCTCCAGTCGCTCCGCATCCTTGGTGACAGGCAATTCCGCAACGAAGCGGGTGAGCATCTCGCGGGTGTCCGCGGCGTTGACGCCATGAATGAACCACCGCAGTCCCGTCTGGCGTGCGATGTAAAGCAGGTCTTCGCTTTCAGAATTGGCCGCAACAGCTGGGCTCGAGGCGACTGTTGCTGGTGCCTGGTTATTTTTGAACTCGGCCACCATGGCTTCGCGGGCGGTTGGGTAGTTGTCGCCCTTCAGGGAATCGTATGTCCAGAAAACCGGACCTTCTACCGGATGAACAGTCTGCATGGCCATAGGGAAGCCGTACTCGCAGCCAAACTCAAAGAGTTGCCCATCGGTAGGCTCATTGGTGTTCTGGGGCAGGGGGTGGTAGTGCGAAACCCCAGAGCCAGGCGCGCCAGCGATGCGCCGGGCAGTGGCGCAGCAGACGCCGGCAGTAAGCATTTCAGGCGAGCAGGGGGCCCAGCCTTCCGGAATGCCTGCCAGCAGAATGGCTCCTTCTTCAGGGCATTCGGCGTGGTAAGCGTATAGCCCTGCACTGGGGTAATCAGAGCCGGCGTGGTGTTGCTCGATCACCAGGTCACCGTCAAGCTGGTCTGTAGTGTTATCAGGCGCCAGGAAGGTCAAGGCCTCGCGCAGTTGGTGCCCATTGAGTGCAATGCCGCTGGCGGCAGCTTGGGCGCTTTGGGCGGGGGTTGCAGGGTTGCTCTGGGTCATGGTGATACCTTCAAAGGTTCGGTCGGGCTATGAATGGATGCTAGCGGCCCGTCGAGCAGCCGCCAGCGCATAAAGCGCGCGGCAAGTTCAGGAGGAAATAGGCGGGATTGAGTGCGGCGGGACGTAAGCCCCCGGTATGATCTTGTCGAGCTCTGGGTGAAACTTGTCGTAGAAGGACTTGCGGCGCTCCAGGGTGATCCAGGAGCTATGCAGCGGTGGCACTTCGCAGACTTCATCTATTGCCGAGAAGAAGTTACCCACTCTGCCGCTGTCGGTGATCTGTTTCGGGTCACGCGCAGCGCAGGTGAGCCAGTCCTCCCACACATGCTTGATCTCCTGCCAAATAGAGCAGGTGCCTTTGCGGACAAACCAGCCTGGCTTGACCCCGAGTTCGATCAGGTTCGCGGATGCGCCAATGCGGATGGGGGGTGTGGGCGCTTGAGTCGACATGGTGGCTCCTGATGACGTTCTTCAATGAGACCATCATCAGTCGGGCCGTTACGTGCCACCACCAGGGCTGGCGAGACTTCCGAGTGCGAGCCCATTTGCTCGCAGTGGTGGGCCCATATCCTGCTTTGATTGCGCCAGGCATGCGGGAAAAGTTTTCGCATGCTGAATCTCATGCGTCTCTTACGCTCCAGCTACAGCCTCGTTGTGTGTAGCACCCGCTAGCCGAGTGGCGGCGTATTTTTCCGCCTCGGCCTGCAGCTCCAACAGTCGAGTAGTCATTTGTTTCTCTGCTTCAAAGAGCCGACCCACCCCGTGCTCCTTGATGAGTTCATTTTGAAGCTTAAGAACCGATGGGTGTCTGAGAAACTGACTGGCATCAGTGAGCGTGCAAACCGCTTGATCTCGGTAACCGCCTGAGGTCATGACTACTTGTGTGTCCTTAGCGTCGAGTACTGTGAAGCCAAGAGACTCATAGACCGGCACTGTTTGCACTGGGCAAGTAAGCGCCGCGTGTGGGTGCCGCTTCATCAACTCATCCATCATGGCTCGGGCAATCCCTTGCATGCGGTGATTGGCGTCGACAGCAAGGTATGTGATGGCGCAGGCGGATTCCATATTCGTGGCGCTGGCGTATTGCAGAAAACCAAGCACTTGCCCTGGTGCTGCCGTAGACATTGCGATGATCAGACCTGCGTTACGGATGTCCGATGGCCCCATCAGATCCATGTACACGTGGATCTCCATCACCATGGTCAACTCAACTAATGGATAGATAGGGTTGTCCGGATCAGGCTGAACCGTGTGCATCTCAGGCGTGTTTTGCGCGGCCAGACTCATTACTTGCTGAATAAGTTCTTGTGGTGGCCGATTGCGGTAATGGCTGATCTCGAACATGTAAAGGCCTTGTTATCAGTTAGACGATTGATGATACGGCTCCGCAGCGATTCGTCGAGTTTCGAAGAGTCTCATCAAGTTCGGCTGATCTTGGGTTTGAGCAACGTAAGGGGTTTTAGAGACTGGGGTTAGTGGCACAGCATCTCTGGCTTGATGATGAAGCTGTGATTGCGGCGGATATTGAGGCGCCGAGTCAACACAAGAATCCATAAAGCCCAGCTGGAGACCGACATGAGCAACGCAACTCTTAAACACCGCTACGACGAGACTATCAACGCGTTGGTTGCGAAAGGCCTCTGTGAGCCAGGCGAGCTTCCCTCGTTGGAAGACCTAATTCAGTCGATCAAAGAGACAGTCTCTGACGAACCCCTGCACTTTGGCAGCTTCGAGCAGTTCTTCACCTGGTGGGATGTGACTACCGCATACGATCAAATGGACGCCGAATGCAGTGCTGAACACCACAACCCAGCCCTCGCTGTCGCCTATGAGGCACTGGCCCTGGAAGGCTTCTTCTGATCCCAATCATCTAATGCCACCATCGGGAGTAGGACTAAAGTTTCGCGCATGCCACGCAGCGATTTTGTTCACTGTGGAAAGGCCAGTAGTGGTCAATCCTGCTAGCGGGTTTCTCGCACAGCGCACAACTCAAGATGAAAGCTTTCCGAGCCTTTACCTCGGAAAGCAGCATGATTTCCCGCACCTCAAAATCTACAGTTGCCCAGGCCTCATCAGCGGCGAGGTCGATGTAGCCAGGGCTGATACGCGGAGCATGTCGATACTTCCCTGAAGCCAGGCGCTTGACCCCTGCGGTCAGGCGCTTGAGCGCATTCTCATCCTCTGCTGTGGGGAATGGCCCGCAGAACGCAGCAATGCGGGCGCCGCTATCATCAGTCCAGTGGCTGAGATGATCATCGAGCCGGAACACAGCGCCAGCAGGCAGCTCAACTTCGAACACTGGGCCTTGAATCGGTGTTCGTACGTCAGTGGCCTTAAGCACAGTCCTGCCTGGGTTGAGGCAGACCCCGTATACAATGCCGGTTCTATCCCGGTGAGGCGCGATGTTGCGTGCCCAGCCGTAGAGCTGAACAGAACCAGGCTTTGAGCTGGTTCCGATTACCCGGTCTCGCTCGTCCTCAGCGTCCTGAACCACTTCCAGCTGCTGCAGCGCTTCTCGCACAAAGCGGTGATTCAGTACCGAAGGTAGGATGCTGATATCGCCAATGATGGCCAGCGGTGCATTGGCTTGGGCAAAGAGTCCGGAGCTCATAGTCTGGGACGCTCCTGGATCAAATACTGAGGTTCGCGACGAATTTGCGCACCCGCTCGATGCTTTCAAGCGACGCCGCGCAACCGTCGTCGTCCGGCACCCACTCACCAGAGGCAAGCATGCCGATGTCCTGGGAGAGTTGATCAAGATCCTCGAGCGCTTGTTTCTGTTCCGTAGTGGTGGCCATGGCTATTACCCGTAGTCTTTTAGAATAAATCGCACAGGTGTGCCCTGAGCTTCACCCATTCTGTGCGCCCCAGCTGAGTGCCACCAGCGGTCGGTCAAGCTCGTGGACTCTTAAGCGAAAGGATCGGACGGGTACTTACTTTAGGGGTACGTGCGGTCTGCTGTTGAGCCTTGCGGTACCGCGCAACTTGTTCTGGACGGCAGCGGCACTCGTCCACGTCGGCGACTTGCATCAACTTTGTTTCCTCAATCACGTACCCGGCGGCTTCAAGGCGCTGCAGTTCATGCTGATCACTTTTGCTCAGATAGCGCGCGATGCTGTAGAGCGCCGAACCCTGGCACGCCGGACAGCGTGCCAGAGTTACGGGCTCGTCTTGGCTTATTACTGGTTGGTGGTGCTGCATCACTAGGTTCCTTTACTAGTTTCCTGGTGCTAGAGCATTACCAGGATTCCCCATGTCAGCTCTGCATGAAGCTCGCGTCGCTATGAGCCTTCTCCGCTGAAGCAGATACGGATTTCCATATAGCGCGAGTAGTTTTCACCATTGAAAATCTATAACGTCGGCGCCGATCAGGTTGGCATTATGCCCTGTGGATGTTCACGTTGCCGCCCATGATTGGGCTTATCAACACCGATGTACTCTGAAGAGTTTGAAATGGAAATTGACCAAGCTGCACTTGAGCAGGCTGCAAAAGCGTGCCGCGCAGGACTTATGGGGCAGGCGGAGAGAGCCGGATCGATGTTTAAAGGCTTTCCTCGCGGGGCCTGCGGGCCAGCATCAGAGATTCTCGGGCGTCTCCTGCAGGATGAGCTGGGATACGAAGGTGTCTACGTCAGCTGTGATTCACATCCTCAGCTGGGTGACGAGCAAACGCATGCCTGGTTCGAGGTTGGCGAGTTTCTGATAGACATTACACATGATCAGTTCAAAGGTACCGGCCTGCAGGGGTGGGTTTTCGATCGCGGGAATGAATGGCATGCGCAGTTCAGCGAAAGAGATCAGCGGCCAGGCGCGTGCACGCCGGAACATTGGCCTTGCTATCCGCACGATGACTATGAAGCGGCATTGGCTGAGTACAACAAGAGTCGGTAGACATCAGAGGTTCGGCAATGGCCGAGATTGACGCATTCGAGCGGCGCAAGCTCGAAAAACTACTGCGGATGGGCGATGGCTATGTCCTGGACTTCTCTGATAGGACTTTTGCCGAGTTCTTCATAGACTACCGGATCGACATTGACGCGGAACAGTTCCGCACTGGGGGCGTGTCTAAAGCCAAGCGGATGCGAGCCTTCTGGGCAGCCGGCCAGAACCATGTTGTCGGCAAGGTGCTTGCAGGGTTGATCACTCATGGCGTGTCGAATGACTGCCTGGGTGACAGTAATCCGCAGTTGATTGAGGACTGCCGCAAGGTCGCACAACGCCTCCTCACTGGGCAGCCAGTTGCAGACCTGGATGCCCTGACGGCAATTGCGGATGAGCGCGACTTCGAGGTGGTGGCCGAGCACGTACGCGAGGCCATCGACAAGAATCAGCCCGAGGGCGGGCTTGATCGCCTGCATACCTTTGTAAACAAGTTTGTCCGGATAATCTGCGAGCCGCACGGGATCACTGTAAGCCGGGATAAGCCCTTGCACAGTGTCTTTGGCGAGTACGTAAAGGCCCTGCGCGAGTGTGGCCACCTTGAGTCCGTCATGACCGATCGGATCCTTAGATCCTCAATCTCCGTGCTCGAAGCCTTCAATGACGTCAGGAACAACAAGAGCCTGGCACACGACAATCCCATCCTGAACTACGACGAGGCGCTTCTGGTGTTTAATCACGTCGCATCGTCTATCCGGTTTATCAAATCGCTTGAGGCCCGAATCAAAGCGGAAAGCCTGCAGCGTGCAGCAGTTGAGGGATCGCCGTTCTAGCAGGCCGTTCGCGGCGAGGGTAGTAACACCCTCGCCAGGGACTATCGCTGTCAGCCGGCCAGAAGGCTCATCTGCTCAACCGGTGAAGGCTTCAGCGTGGGTACCGAGGCATTGAACTCCCAACTGGTGCATTCTTTAGGCAGCTGAGCTGCCAGCCAGAGCTGCTTGTCGTTCATCGGCAGTTCGATCTCGAGGTAGATCACACCTTCGCTACGGGTGTTGGTAAAAGCGCCGGCCGCACGCTCGATGCTGTTCTTCCGGTAGCCAGGCAATGGAACAGTGGTATCTATGATGATGCGGGCCATCTGACCCGGTAATACTGGTGCCGCAGCTAGCGCGTTGCTAAAGGCCTTGATTCGCGAACGGTAGGTGCCTGGTTCGCGCAACTCGATTTCCCCATATGCCCTGACGTACTCGGAAATGACCGAGCTTTGCCACCCCACGCAGCGCCAGCAGTTATCGTCCCCCAGCATCAGCAACGAATCGTCGCGGTCGCTAATTCTGAACACCTTGGGTGTGGGCAAGTCGAAAGCCTTGGTCTTTGCTGGGGCGTAGCCGAGGTCCTGGCGGCGAGTGCGATGCAGTGGGGTTCTGCCAGAGCCGATCAAGCTCCACGGCGAGATAACGCTGGCCAGTTCGGCAAAAAGGTCTGCTTCAGCATGCAGTGATAGCTCAATGGACTCTCCTGCACTCAGGGCATCGGCGACCTCGCTGCGACCTATGCCGACCAGTGCCGCCGTTGCAGAATCAAACTTCTCGCTTGGTACGGTCGCGTAGAAGCTGTCGCTTACATGCAGAGTGATCGACATGTCTGTGAATTCAACCGGATTCGCCAGTTCCTTCAGCCAGCCGGCGATATAGCCACTCGGCGTAATGATCCGCCCACCAGAGCCCTGTAGAGCGCCGCCTTCGCAGGCAGAGCCAGCGCGAAATACATCTGCCATGACATCCTGGATTCGCCCCATCGCACAGCAGCTCCAACGTGGCGTGTGGGGAATTACATTCTTCTCGTAGGTCTCTTCGAACAGCAGATAGAACGGAGCGTCGCATGGATCGCGGAATGCGGCGGCCAGCTTGCCAGTGGAAACGGTTGCACCCATGAAGTTCACTCCTGACTAGGTAAAGTGCTGATATGGATGCAGTTTTGTGTTTGGTGCCGTGTGCCAGAAGCCTATTTTCCGTGACCCTTGGCTTCTGAGCCTTTGGTCTGGAAACGGCTTGGTTATAAGATCGGTCATCACCGTAGCCGGTGTTACCCACTCCCTTTCCTACCGGAGAAGAACCCTTGACTCTTGATCAGAACCAACGCCGTCGTATTGCCGAGGCAGAAGCGCAGAGCTTGCTGGCAAGATTACCGACAAACATCCGAGCCATTGTCGAACGTCTCCCTTTCGGGGCGCGGTGGATGCTGGCTGGAGCGATTTCTGAGCTGCTGGATAAGCGCGATGTCTACACAACTGGCATTGCCATTGGAATGATCACGGCCGCATCTGCCCGAGATGAAATCACCAGCGAGCAGATGGAGCGTCTAGCCCTTTACGTCGGGAACATCTGTCCCGACCCGTTGATCGCCAAATAACTTTCCGTGAACAGTGCATGAACACTGGTGGTAGGCTGTTGAAAGAGCCTTCCACCAGCTCTCTCAGGACAGAACGCTTTAGCCACCAATCCTGACAGAGAGCCAGCATGAATGCCCGCCGCGCCACCTCGCTTCGCCCCGGCCAGTTCAAACATCTTCTTCGTGTCGCCTCAGTAACTGGCCGCATGCCCGTGCGGGACGTGATGCTTTTGTGGGTGACTCACACCACAGGCATTCGCGTGACCGAACTTGGGATGCTTGAAGTGGCCGATGTTCTCTACCCGAGCGGAGCGATCAAGCCCGAGGTCTACTTGCGCGCCGAGATAACGAAAGGGTGCAGAGCGCGAAACATTCACCTAACCCATCCCAAGTGCATTGCCGCCATTGAGGCGTGGATTGCTGTTCGGCTGGAGCGCGCTTGGGGTATCAGTTCTGAGGCCGAGTATCGCGGCCTTCGGCCAGACAGCCGCTTGGTGATGACGCGTAAAGGGCAAGCGTTTGAGCTTGCGTTCAAGCACCGCATGCTGGACTCAGGGCCAGAGGTCTATCGCGCCTGTGACGCTCTACAGCAGACGATGACGCGCCTCTACAAGCAGGCGGGGATCAAGGGCGGCAGCAGTCACTCAGGCCGGCGAACGCTGGCTGCGCGGGTGCTTGCAGCAACGGGCGATGTAGATACGGTGCAGGCGATCCTGGGGCACCAGCGCCTCGAAACACAGCAAGCCATATCTGAGTATCGACCAGGGCGTTATTCGGCGTGCTTTTGAAATTGCCCTCTAGGCTCTTCCAAAGGTCAGCACAACTGACCATAATGGAAAGTGATTTCCACGAGTCTGGAGTTTGGCCGTATGGCTGATGATTCAAAACAGCAGTTCCCCCGAGGGGATGTGCGACGCCTGCTGCGCCTCGCCCTGGCCATGACCGAGGTTGAGCGCCCGACGCTCAACGCACTGGCCGCAGAGACTGGCCACCACAAGCAAACCATTCTCGATGATGTGCCTCGTCTGCGCGAGCAACTGGGCGTTCTGGTCGAGAAAGAGGGGGCTGAATACCGGCTTGTGGACTGGGGGCCGGTAGTAAAAAAGACGGGCATCAAAAAGCTGTTGCAAGGTCAGTTGAGCTGACCTAGAATGACCCCGGCAGATAACAGATTTACCGAGGAAAACGACCATGACAATCGCCGGCTTTTTCGTGGACTGGAACGGTAACACCCGCCGTACAGAGCAGCCTTGGGAGCCGTACGTGTGCATCGTGGATGAGCCAGCAGCGCATGTCGTTGTAGCCGATAGCGAAGGTTTCGTGGTTCACGAGTGCAGCTACTTCCCGACGCTCGACGCTGTTGAAGCTGCCGGCGTATCGGTCAACCTGGTTCAGTAAGGAAAACGACAAATGCGCTCACCGACAGAGAAGGAATGCCCAGGCTGCAAGACCCGGCAAAAGTTTTATGCCGGGGATGTTTGCTATACCTGCTCTACCAGGCTTCGCGACTATCCGTCGATGAAAGCCACTTTGGATCAGATGGCCGGTGGAGCGTCGAGACGGGTTCACTTCGGTTCCCGTTTGCCGCTGCCGTTTGGTTGCTATTCCGCACCGAGCCGTGAGCGCATGGCCGAAGCATTATCGAAGCTGTTGCAGGCATCGTTTGCGACGGAGGTTGTGGAAGATGGCGAGGTTTCCGACCCGTGGAAAGAACGCGGGGCATCGCGCATGCAGCTGATGGGCGACGGCTTCTTCGAAGTTCGTCACCGCGACTCGGACCTGTGCGAATTCATAGCCACTGTTCCCACAGAATTTGAAGCCGCGCTTCGGGATTTCCTGAATGTGACAGCCACTGTTATGCGCGAGTGCAATGCCGAAGGGCGGGCGCAAGGGCAGAACCTGCTGTTCCAACTGAATGATGGCAGCCTGTCGCTTAATGACTTCAACGACCGGCTTGAACGAGCCCAGCGCGGCGAGCGCGGGTAAAGAGGAAACCGAGCGATGACTCACGAACAGGCCATGCAGCTCTACCGTGCTTCGATTGACCCGCTCGCCTCAATCCGAGAGGGCCTGGACTGGTGGGCGGCTGTCAAAGCCGAGCTTGAGCAGGTCATCGCGGCCAAGTCGGCGTCTGCCGGAGCACGGATAATCGAATGGTGGCTCAACGACTGGTCGATGGTTTCCGACCGCCCCCTCGATGCAGCAAGTCGTATCCGCACTCATGCCAAGCAGCTCAAGATCAAGTAGGAAACCGAGCCATGCGCCTTCAAGAGCTTTTCAAGATTGCCCAGCAGGCCGGTAACGCACCGGAAGGTGTCGTGCCTGATAAGCGCGAGGCGTTCGTCTACATGGACGTAACGTCTTCTGAATACCGCAAGCAGGCGGCAAAACTTTGCCGTAATGCCAGGTAGGAAAACCCGATGCCTTTGCCTAGCGATACCGATCTCGACGCCTATGTTGCAGCGCAATGGCCAGCCCTGCCGCAGCAACAGCAGCGCAGCGTGGCTACATGGCTGCACGATGGCTGGACGGTAACTGGCATCGGGCGGCACGGCGAAGTGAACCTAATTCGCGGTGTCGGTGTGATGGCCGAGCGTGGCTATATTCGACCAGACGGTGTGTACCGTCCTGAGTAAGAGGAAAACAAGATGACTGACCAGACCACCCACGCGCTAATGCAGCGAATCAAGGCCGCCGAACATAAGGCTACGAAAGCCGTTCCGGGAGCGGAATGGTTCCGCGAAGAAGACCTGCGCCACGTCAACAACATCGATTCGTCTGCCGCGAAGCTCATATCGGAGTTGGAGCCGGACTTCGTAATCGAACTCTGTCGCCTTGCGAAACTCGGTCTGGCAGTAGGCCCCGTCATGAGTCAATTGCATGGCGACATCATGAATATCCCCTGTGAAGTGACAAAAGCCAACGATGAGTTCAACGACCGTCGCTCGGCATATCTGCACGCTCACCGAGATGCTCGCCACGCGGCAGCAGACCTTGCTGCGGCCGCTTTTGCCGAACTCCAGGAATAGTCCGAGGAAATCGAGAATGAGCACCGAACTGAATCACACCGGCCTCCGGGCCTATCGCCTGAAAGATGATGGCCCATCGACCCTTCGTGAGAAGGCATTTGCTGAACTGTGGCAGCAGGAGCAAGAAAGCCATCTGTTGGAGTATCTGCTGGGTAGTGACAACCAAAAGGGGAACGTGACCGAGCGTGATGCTCAGGTTGCTGCGACGGTCATCCAGTGGCTCGGCACAGCTGTTGGCCAGTCCTTCATGGAAAAAGTCCAGTTCAAGGTCGCCCTGCAAATGGGCCGCTCCACCGACCGCTCCTGAATAGTTCGAGGAAAGCGCGATGGTTGATCAATTGAGCAATGTACGCAGTGCTGCTCGGCAATACCGTGAGGCTAACCCCGAGCGCGAACACGGTGTCGTGTTGGTCTTCGAGGGCAAGGCATATGGCTGGAAGGACTGCCTGCGTGATCCTGGGCATGAGCAACCCGGGGCCTATGCGGTTGACGAGGATGGCTATGTGTCGGTCGCCGAAGGCGGGAACGCCTATGACGGTGCAAAGCACTGGGTCGCACTAGCGTCGTCGCCTGGCGATCATCAGACCAAATAGGAAATTCCGGCAGCCCTCATGGGCTGCATCGGAGAGTCGCCCGGAGTACCGATCACCCGCGATGGCCAGGCTGTCAGATGGTAATCAAACGTCAGACTGGGCGGCTCTACCAATGCAGCAACGAGCAAAAGGAAACCAGTCATGCGACTCAAGGACTACCCCCAAGGAACGAAAATTAGGATTGGTCAGCGCGAATTCGAGCGGAAGGCCAATGGTTCCTTCTGGATCGAGGAAAGTAAGATTCCTGGCGACCGGGTTAGTCGTCCGTCCTGTAGCCTTGAGTGGATGGAACAAGACCTGGGGCATCACACTGTCATCTCTCGACCTGAAGCCTGAGGAAATCGCCATGGACATAGCTTCGACCATCATCGTGGCCAAATTGGGGCGAACACGGAAGGAAGCTCAAGAAGACACCTGCACCGTGTTTGCTGCTGCGCTTTACGATCTTCTTTGCAGTCGGGGTATTTCCTGCAACATGGTCACAGCAGTGAAGCATGGCTTCAGTTCGTGGGCTCATGCCGTGGTAGAGGTTGACGGTCGTTACTACGACTCAATGGGTGAGTTCTCCACGAGCATCTATCGCGCTCGCGCTCGGATCCATCCTTCGGTGAATCTCGATATTTCCTATCAACCTGATGTTCGTGAAGACTGCTACGAAGAGGAGTTCGTTGAGCTGTACAACTTCTATCAGAAAATGCTCGACAAAGCTGCTTCCTACCATGTCCAAAGTTAAACGAAATTCGCGGTGACGGCCTGATGGCCTAGCGTTTCTCCATTCGACTATACGGCGTGCAACGCCCCTAAAATACGAGACCAAACATGACTCTCACTATTGTGCAGCAAACCCTCGTTGACGCCGCATTTCCTGAATGCCGTAAGCAGTTAGCTGAGTACCTGGCGAGCGGCGTCGGCGTCGTGATCATCCGCCAGAATGAGTGCGGGCCGGACGTCCCTCCCTTCGCAATTGCGGTTCAGATCGACCCTGAGTTCTGGATCGACTGCGCCGATACTGAAGCGGCTGCGATCCATCGGGCTGAGTCGCTGGGTCTGAAGGTGCTCTGAATCGAACCTTATGGCGCGCTCCGGCTAGTCCCAAGATGGCCTTCCGTTTCCAGAAGCCCATCGGACACTGTGCCCATAACGAACATCGAGGAAAGCGACGATGGCCAACGCCTACGCAGACCAACAACAACGCAAAAGCGAGGAAGCGCTGATGCAGAAGTGTCGCGAGCTGATCAGAGCCGGCAAGCGCATCGAGGCGATCAGGGAGTACCGCAATGCAACCGGCTGCGGCCTCGAACCTGCCCAGCGTGCGCTGGGCCTCCGATAAGCAGGAAACCCCCGCCGCATCAACAGCCCGCCCCGTGCGGGCCTTGTCAGTAGGAGCAGGTCACTTTCGGCCTTCAGGATCAAGCAGGGGACGTTATGAAAGTCAGCGAAGAAATTACCGACCAGATTTGCACCGCTATCCCAGGTACTGCGCCAGAAATGTTGGATTCCATATTCACCGCAGCAGGACAGGACAGCCAGCTTCTGTTCGTCCAGGGAGAAGGGCAACAGATCGTCGATGGTAAGTCGAAATATCCTGACTACCTGCAAATTCAAATTGGTAGCGCTCAAGAGGCTATGGTCTTGGCTCAACAACTTTTGAGTGCCTGTTCTGCTGCTATCTGCAACGGAGGTGTGTTGCGGTCGCCGGTTACATTGTCAATTGCCGGTCAGGCGATTATCAGCCAGTGATAGGAATTCGCTACTGATCATCAGCCCGCCACGTGCGGGCTTTTCTCTGTCTGGATAGTCGCAGCTATTTCCGGAATTTCGCATTTATTTCGGAAACCGACAACTGGTCGCACTTGCGAACGAGCCGCCCACGGAACTAGGAAATTCTCACTTCAGTTTCTCCAGACGGCTGCTGAATGGATGCTTAGATCCTCGCTGGGGAGATATATCAGGGATAAAGCCGGCGCCACACAGGCCGGCGCTGGCATAAGCTTTACATCGAGCCTGCAGACACTAATCCTGCTTCCTTGGCCACGATTGAGTCATCCATCGCGCTATAGCTCAGCACGGTCTGACCATTCTGCTCCACGACGTCCAGGTGGTGGCAGAGGTTTTCTATGATGCTGTCTTCCGTAAACTTCAAATCCCAACTGTCGATCGCCGAGCGCAGCGAATTGATCTGGTCCGTCATCAGGATGTAGCTGCCGCCATATCGACGATATTCACGATACAGTGCCTCGAGAGGCTGACCGAAGTAGCGAGACCTGTGCAGAGTCCAATCGTGGGTGATCAACATTGCTTTCGTCCCTAACCGGGGCATCTCGTACATCATGCGCTTGCAACTATGAAGCTGCAGCAAGCTCACCGCCGGCGCGAAGGTAGGGGTTCCGGTCAGTTGCTGGATACCGAAGATTGCCACCTCATCGGTATCTGGTAAGCAGAATTCACCGTCGAAAAGCCCTGCGTACAGTCCTTCCCCATGGAAAGGGGAGAGGATCTTGCTGATCGTCTCACCCTTGAGGCCGCTGACCTGGATTGGTCTGAGATTGGTAATGAAGTCGGTGAAGGTAACCTCTTTGCCCGGGGTGCGAGTGTGATTCGCCGCGTAGGAGCTGCTCACTGCTTTGAACAGAAGCGGTACTAGGGCGCTCACGTGCTCAGGCTCAGGTTGGTAGCCCATCTCATCAAGCATGAGCGCTACCACCATGGCTATGTTGAGCGTCTCATCTGGGCTCGGCCGATAGCGCACGCCTTCGCGATTCAGGGGGAGCCAGAATGGATTTAGGCAGAGGCCTTCGCCTGCATGGTCGAGTTTGAGATACGGGATGTCGCTAGTCGTGGCGACCCCTTCCAGGCTGCCGTCGTCCGTCACCCATACGAGTTGGGGATTATCGCGCGCGAGGAGCTCCAACAGCTTGGTCGCTACCGCCGCACGGTTATCGTTGGTTACGCCCGTCACTACTGCATGGGAGGTGATTTCCGGGGCCTTGTGCAGGCTAAAGCTGGTGTCGAGAAGGGTGGGGCAGAAGGAAATGGTTAGAGAGTCGCCGGCCGTAGGAGGAACGCTGGCTTGAAACGACGGCTGCTGAGTTTGCATGAAGGCTCCGTGGCGCACTGGGTCTGACCGGAGTGAATCATCCGGGTCAGACAGGCGCACGCCAAAACCTCACAACCAAGTTCAACCCAGGATCAGGTCCGGCGAGGTTTACGAGCCAAGATTGAGGTTTGCAACAGGTCCTTGGCCCTGGCGATGCCCCTACGAGCATTTCCTTTCCCAAGCTGGAGAATGAGTCGATGCAGCTCTGCGAACTCCGCTGGTGCCGAGTTACCAAGATCTCCCGCGGGGTAGCCTGAAACCTGGGCCTCTTTCAATACGCCTCTAGGGCATTCGACCAGACCTAGCACGTTGATAGCCGCATCACGCACTCGGACAGGTCTCAGAAGATCCTTGAGTGCGGTGATCGCTGCCGAGGCAAAGGGCTTAAGCGGGTCACCTTCAGCCCACTCTTCCGGCTGCGGGCTGCGCTTAACGTTGTCTGGGCGCTGCTCTACCTTGCCGTAGCCGCGGAACATTTCCACACGGAAGGCCCAGGCCTTCCGGCTTAACTCATAGCTAGGGTCGCCCTCATGACCCAGCGGGAGGCAGAGCTTAATCGCCTCACGCCAATCGGCTTCGACAGTGTCCGCAGTGTCGAATACTTGGCGCAATTCCTGGGAGTAGAGCTTGATCCACTCATCCATCCAATCCGGTAAGCCCTGGTTCTCCACCCAGTCATAAGCTCTGGTCTTCCATGCTTCCTGGTCGAGTTGGTCGTACTCGCGTATCGCGTATGCGGCCTTCTCAGTGACCAAAAATGTGAAGGTTATGCACGTCCAGTCCCCGGAGTGCGGAACAACCTGCAGCAGCATTTCCGGGTGCGGGGTAGTCAGCAAGTACTTGGCCAGCTCCTTGTAGTCATCCCAGCCGGCATTGGGGTAGCCGAAGCGACGGAAGAGGTAAGCGAGCAGTGGGCCGTAGGCCATGGTCTCTCCCATCCACGGGGCGATAATTGGGTCGCTGCACGTCGGTGAGGCCTCCAGAGAGACAACGTTGTGGCGAAAGTCGAGGCTCTGGTAATAAACGCCTGGTTGGAGTGCGCCTGGCTGCAGGCGGAAGTGCTTAGCCATCGTCTTGCTCCTAAGTCAGTTCGTTCGCTTGGACACGAGTTGTTCCGCTTTGAACACGCCCTGGTTGTACAGCCGTTGCACCGCCTTGGCAGCATCATCCATCGCCTTGCGTCCATACTTCTGCAACTGCTGATGCCGGATTAGGCTCGCCTCTGGGGAGTTGAAGATCGGCGTGACGTCGATGGCGCCAATGCGGCCATCAGCGGTGTAGTCGCGGGTGTTCAGGCGCACCTGGTTGTCGCGCACGCCAATGACCTTGAAACCTAGGCGCTCGTAGATGGATACCTTGTCGACGGAGCAACTCAGCTCGATGTGGGGGTACTCGCTTAGTAGCTGCTCGATCATCTGCCGAGCCACCCCCCGGCGCCGGTAGGCGGCATCCACGGCTATGTAGGCCAGGCCCGAGGCGTCAGGCGCACCCACCACCGGCATATGCAGGATAAAGCCGGCGACCTTGCCCGGGCGGGTAGGGTCTTCAGCGACGATCAGCCTAGTTTGGGCCGGGCTAGGAGTCGCCATCCGATCCATGTAGATCTCTAGCTCTGCCTTGAGTGCAAAGCTGTAAAGGGGCCACAGGTGATTGCTCGGCGGTACCGGGACAAGACAAAGGTCACTTACATACGCCGCAGTCATCTCGGCGACCTGCGAGTAGACGTGAATTGGCGGAGTGCGACGGTAGTGCGTTACGTTCATGGAGATCCTATCGGGTGATCGGTGATAGCTCAGTTGGAGTGTGTTACCTGGTGGCTGGCTCGAACTCCCAGTTCAGGAAAACGCGAGACGACCTGGGGGTATTGGGCCAGGGCGTTGGCCGGTGGCAGCTCGGGTTTGGTTTCGAAAATTCCATCTGAGCAGAAGATGTGCCGGTAGATGGCATTGTTCACGAGTGCTTCATGCACGTCCGCAATCGCATCCTCGGCGGTAAGTTCGTCGGAGAATGCGTGGTGCCCAGCTGGGACATAGCAGACCTGCAAACGGCGGCCATGGTTGGTCAGGGGATGGGCAACTGCGATAGCGGCGAATTCTTCGGCGGTGAGTAGGTGTGGAGTAATCTGCATGGCCAGCTCCTCGTCGGATAATGTTTAGGCGCGCTGCTCGAGCTGCACGCCGGCATTGGAGACGCCGATCAGCTCAGTACCGCCGTAGAACTCCAATTCGTTCTGGCTGAAGCTGCCGGCGTAGTTGTTGCTGGCGCCGTAGTAGCAGCTACAACGACCGGTCGAAGGGTTGACGGAGCGGACAGTCATCCAGAAGGGAGTACTTCTGCTGACGACAGTGTCTTGGGACTGGAAAAACTGAGGGGTGGTGCTCATGGCAGGTGCCCTGTCGAATGGATCGATAGGGCAATGCTCGGCGAGGTGGGGGTGTGCCAGAACCAGCTAGCTGACTTTCTTCTGCATATCGCTGTAGCAGAAGGTTTTCACCTGCTCTAGCTGGCGCTCAAGCTGAGCAATCAGCTCTGCCTTGGCCCGATTGAACTGTTGCTCGCGGGGTTCCAGCGGGTTTAAGCGGCTATCAACCATGTAGCCGTCTATGAGGTTCTTGGCGTTCTCGTGTTCGTAGCGGCTGAGTGCCTGCTTCACAACGCTGTAGGGGAGCTCGAGGCATTCCCCTTTGCACCAGTTACTAAGCTCGGCCACGACCTTATGTGCGTTGTCTGCCGGCATGCATTGTTTGAAGACTGGATTGGTCAGCCAGGTCTCCAGCTTCACTCTGTGCAAGTCGAGGTCTATTGCACTGAGCCCTTCATAGCTGTTCAGGTTGAAGAAATTGATATCTTGGCAGCGGCAGTTGTCCTCCCAGTCCGGAGAGGTAAAGACGTCAATCTTCCCTTCCCAGGGTGCTACAAAGAGAGTCTCGCCCTGTCCGATATCCGCCATTGTGCCGAGTGGCATACACAGCAGGATCTCTGCAACCTTGAAGCCTGCTCGCTGCATACGTTCGTAAGCGATGCGTTCTGCTTCGTTGCTTGAGTAGCGGTTGATCTCCTGGTTCAGTTCCAGGCCGTTGGGATTGTTGGTGCTGTTGGTCATGCCGATCGCCTTTCTCGTTTCTCTCGATCGGCACATGGTCTAGCCAGGATTGATGTGCCAGAAGCATTTGATGCGCGAGAAAACTAGTGGGAAGGACACTTACCGGCGGTAAATGTCCAGAACGCTTCAGCATCTATTTGTGCGAGGTGCCGGGAAAGATTGTCAGTTCCATGTTTTCCACTGACTCGAAACGGAAGCCAACATCGTCGTCGTACTCCACTCCGCTCGAACTGCCGGCTTTAACCTGCGCCAGGGCTTCTTCCAGATGGTTGATCAATGTTTCACGGGAGGTCTCGCTGGTGCCTTGTGCCTGGATGGTGACCAGCTTGAGAGGATAGGCGTAGCATTTCCAATGCTCGTTGCCATCCTCGAATATGCGAATGGTACTGCCCGGGTACATTGCGGAAACCATGCGTGGATTCGATTCCTCTTCTTTGGGCTGATCTGGAGAGTCGTTTCCAAACCAAATCTCATAGATGGCCGGTGTGGACTCTAAGAACTTACGAGCTTGCTTGGGGCTGAGCAACCGTACGTCTGCGACTCTGCAACCCCCTCGGGGTAAAGCACGCTCAATTTGGGCGAGGAACCATGCGCCGCTCTCGGCTCTGAACAACGTTTCGTAGAGCGCCACACCCCTGTCGACGAAGCGCTGGCTGTGGATCTGCTTAGCGTCTTTTGCCGTGAGCCGGATACCATGCCTGTAGACATCAATGCTGTTATAGGCCTGCTCCATCTCAGAGCGTTCATGCAGACTCAGCAGCCACATGTACAGGCCGCACACCGGCAGGATGGAGCAAGCAAGCAGGACAGTTCCCGAGTTGGGAAATTCACCCGCCCAATAGACTAGGCCAAATGCCCCAGATATAAGCGGCAACAGCTTAGAAGCGGGTAGACGGCGGGATTTAGCAGCTTCGGTCATTGTCAGGCAGCTCCAAAGTAGGTGCTGGCGAGTCTAACAATGGGAAAACGTACCAACGGGTCAAAACAGGGTCAGGAAATCCAAAGAGCCTTCCAGGCGAAGCGCTCAATATCTGAGCCAATCACTCGCGATGCTGTTGCCTGAAACGCGGTGATGATTATGCTCAGGCGTCATGCGCCCATTGTAAGGAAAGTCACGGTTGCGTAGCAGACAACTGAGATGACCACGAGCAAAACACATGCTCTCGGGCCTTTGGCCGGGCTTACTCCAAAAGATGCAGATATGACTCCTGCGGATACCGCGGCCAGGCTTGGGAATAATCCTCCCAGGGGGGCATCGTTGACTGCTGACATTGTCAGACTAACCACCAAGAACATCAGGATGATGAAGGTAGCCAAACCTAGATCTCTGGGGCTAGGGTGCTTAATCACAACGCCAAACAGGTGCATCGTCAGTTAAACGGCTGCAGCTGAGATTCTGAAGTCTTCAATTGAAAGCTTCTGTCATGCTCGATCAATGCCTTGGTCAGTTCCTGAATACCCAAGCCGGTTGCCCGTTGCTTCCTAATGCGAATGAGGAAACTTAGAGCCCGAAAAATTCCGTTGGGTACCAGGTCTCCATGCTCACGCTCAATCTCCAGACAGTGACCGCATACGAGCTCACACGAATCGACGTAGAACTTGAAAACCGATCCTGGGTGGTTGCAGAGACTGCAGGTCATGTCGAGCTTGTTGGCCATATCGTGTTCACCTTCGGTTGGACAGCCTGTGCGACTCGGGTGCTTAGTTGACTAATTTATCGCTAGTCAGATTTGAACGTAGTTGCGGGAGCACTTGCAGTTTTGTTCATAGAACGCCACTGCTTCAGTATCGGGCGTGTTCGTTGGGCACAGCTCCATGGTTTTCTCTCGATGGATGCAGGCGCAGCCAGACTCGAAGTACTCGCGGTTCTGGCTGAGACGTTGCTCTTCGACCTGCTGGGAATGCTGTGTCATGGCTTGTTCCTTTCATTGGCTGTCCTGGAGCCGGATCCGTGAGTAAGCCGAGGTGGATGGCATGCAACCTCAGCTACACAAGCATGATTACACGTACAGGTGCATTAACAACTCAAATTGCGGTTAGAAAATCCCGGACACGCAACGCCAGCGCCGAGCCTCGTGCCAGGCGATACAGTTGAGATCCGCTCGTCAGTAGTTCACGCGCTTCGGCTGTCTACCAACCTGCGTAGTGCGAGACCAGCCGTCCCCAGTCTGCAAGGGCCTGACCGTCAGACTGTAGGATACGCATGGCATCAGCCGCGAGGATCTTCGTCGGGCAACCTCCAATCAGGAAGTAGCGATCCTTCTCGGGCCGGTAGAGGTGAAGGACAGTTAGGGTCATGATCTGCTGCAGAGACGACATCGAGCGATAGCACTTACGCATCGCCTTCATGCGCTCCTCTACCAAATCCCAACTACCAGCCCAATCAAATCCGATGGGCCGGACGGAGTAGTGCAATCCTTCACTCCCATAGGGCTTTACGCGCTCGAAACATCCGTGGAGCTGGTGGGTATCCAGGATAGAAACCAGGGTCTGTCCGAAAACCTGAAGGCGCTGCGCGGAGCTTGCAAAGGTTGGTGCTTCGGCGCCGCAGGCTAGCGCCAGGGCGGTGAACTCTTGGGCATCCATGCAGGGCACTTTGTGCAGGATGTCGATCAGCATCAGACCGGGAAAGCGTCCCGCTGCGAAAGTGGTATTCACTGCCGAGTAGGCAACAAGGGCTGCAGGGACTGTCGAATGATGGACGTAGCTATGGGATGCAGTCTCGACGTCGGTCAAGGCGAATTGGCCGGTGGGCAGGATCTGGACGCCGATCTCACCAAGGCGGGTAAGAGCTTTTGCCCGGTAGTCTGTGGTGTAGGCCATACGCTGGCTCCTGTAACGCCGTCGAGTGAATCAAAATCGCAGTGCGGTGCTGAGCTACCGTGCTGCTGGTGCTAAATCATGCTGGCAATGGAGGTGACTAAGTTCTCAGTCGATCCACCGGCGAGCGATATTTGTTTCATGTTCCCGCTGATAGAAGCGCACGGACGATGCATGTTCGGCTCGGCCGCCTTCGTAGCTATCGGGATCGCTGGATAGCAGGTCATCCAGGTGCGATTTGATGCGGCTCGCGTAAACTGCCCGATTCGCTTTGATGGCCTTACAAGCATCGATAAAGTCGGGGTCGTTCTCCCCATGCTGGCGGTACCAGGCAGCCATCTCTTGGAAGGCCACCATGTGCGTGTTATCCAGGTTCCTAAGACCACTGGCATCCAGCGGGTAAGCGGCGCCCGCGTACATCGACATGGCGAAGGATTGGAGGAAGCCCGCAGCCGAATAGTCGCCGTCCACCAGGATCGAACGGTATTTCGCGAAGGGAGATTCCATCATTGCGGTGCATCCTGTCCCCGTAGCTCGCGGGTCACCGCGCCGTATTTTCGACGCAGGGCCTCACTGGAGAGTGCAAGTCCACACAAATGTCCAACAACTGGGGTAAAGGCCCAGATCGAGGCCTGAGGATGTTGTTTCTCGGAGTACTCACTCAGAGTTGCATCAGCGACGAATTGGGCTATCTCGTCAATCCCGCCAGGAGATCGAACCCCGAAAGAAAGATTGGTCGGCTCGCCGGTGTCCAGATTCAGGGATGCAAACACAGACGGGCCAACGTAGACACCGTCCTCGTGCGGGAACCCGACTGCGACATCGTAAATCTTCCCCTCAACTTCGACCCAGGAGTGGTCAAGATATTTGTCCGCAGCTTTGACCTCGCCAGTTACAAGGGCAGGGGAGTACCCCTGCTCTCTCAGAAGCATGTAAAGCATTGCTGAGGTATCGTGGCAGGCTCCGTTCCAGCCTTCCCTCCACACAACAGTCAGCAGAGCGGTATAGGCATCAAAGATACCTTTCCCGTTATGCAGATTTCTTGAGGCATCATTTGCGCGTTGTATCCATGGCAGAATCATTTTCTTTCCTTGCCAGCGCCCGGCTGGTCTTCCCAGAATTTTGCACTGAAGTTGTTTAGATGTTGGGTATGGGGATCTACTTTAGCCGCGAAGGCTTTAGGAATGGTGGCGGCGTCACCGCCATTTCGGAAGTACTCTTTCAGAGAATGGAGTACTAGCTTCACCAAGTGCTCCCACTCCCGGAAGAGCATGGACTGGAGATCCAGCTCTCGACTGGCGGTGCTCCGTTTCCGTTTAGCAGCGGGCTGCAAGAAGTCGGGTTTCTCCTTCGCATCATGGGTGACAGTCAGATAGCCAAAGGCCCACGCAGATTCAGCCGATCGGCGCCAGCGATAGCTAACCTCTACGGTCAGGCGCTCTGTCAGGTAGCTTGGGGGGAGGATGTGATCGTCTACATGGAAGAGCAAGTCTTCCTGTCGCTCTGTCTCGGAACGGTGCTTCATCTGCAGGATCGCATTCTCCAGATTGCTGGCTGCTCTCCGAGCACGATCCTGTGTGTCGGAGACCTTTTGGGGAGATTTAGCTAGGGCGAAGTCACCCAGGGCCCGCTCAAACTCGCGCAGCTGAGCAGAAACATACGGGCCACAGCGAGACAGGCCCAGTTGGAGCAGCCTACTCGACCGGCCGTCCTGCAGACATTCTTCCAATAGGCGGTCTAGCTCGTCCGCGTCTATAGAGGTGATCGCGGTGTGTTCGTCACGCGATAGGTTGAGCTCGCCCATTTGGTTCCTGCTGGTTATCCGATCTGAATGCTTCAGTGGATTATCCTGCACGAATACGGGCGATCGTGCATCTACCTAGCTAACGGACCCTTACCGCCCGCCTGGTGTCTCGCGCTACGGTGCCCGGGGTGCACTCTTGCACAAATACAGCTACAGGCTCGGCAAGTTCCTCGTCTGACGTGCAAGCAGGGCCTTTGTAGCGCGAATCACGTTAGGCCCCATCCGAACGCCAGCAGCACTATCTCCAGTGCAATGACCGCGGGCATTAGGAGAATGCGGAGCTGGCTTGGCATTCCGCTTCCCATCTGAGGTTTGGGCTTAACCCATCATCGCCTGGTGAAGGCGGGCTGCATCGTTTTGGGTCGCTTCGATGACGGCCGCGAGGAACCTCGGACTGACATCCTGGAAACGGGCAGCGCCTTTCTCCGGGAAGCTGGTCAGCTTAGCGAGCTCGCCAATCGGGAGAATCTTTCCGCGCTCCGGGTCTTCATATCCGCACTCAGTGCAGCCGCGGTTTCGCTTAGGCAGCATTTCAGCACAGCCAGGACACACAACACTTTTGAGGGAAAGTGGCATAGTTTATTCCTTCAGTCTTAAACAAGAATGCAGTCAATGCACCAGTCGCGGCCGGCCAGCTTCTTACGCATGACCGGCATGTGTTTTATCTTCGTCTCGACGTCGGCGAGGTAGGCACGCTTAGCGCGGTCCTCGAGCATGAAGTCAGGCTCGTGCTCGAGTCGATCCATATTCACCTCTTCCATAGGGGAAAGAGCCGCGAGGCTAACCCGCTCCACAACCTGGAGTAGCAATGTCACTTTTTGAGCCGGCATGGTGTAGCTCCTTTCACTGAGATTCGTCACCATGATCAGGCCGATGCACGTGTGCCACTAGCATGCAGTACGGGCGATCAGTTTCAAGCCAGCGCACCGTTATTGTGAACGCCAAGCCAAATCGACCTTGAGCTGACAGGCAGGTGAACCAAACCGCTAAAGCTGCAGCGCTTCTCCGGTCGTTGGCCTGGAGCTAAGCCATGACGTCCCATTGATCTCATCGAAGGTGCAGGGAGCCAGTTCTCTGATGATTTGGTTTGCCGCCCCGGGCATTGATCTGGACAGCACTCAATCACAGGCATCTTCTTGCGCGAGGCCTGTCCGGCGTTACTCCGGTATTAAATGCTGGGCTGCATTAGCGTCGCGGCTGATAGCAGCATTCCAGCGCCAGCAACACCCAATGCTGCCCATAGTAATCGCATCAAAGCAGGGGTGAGTCCGATCGTCATGATCTTAGAGTCGACTCGTATCAGAGGGGCGCTCTCTCCGGGCACAGCAGGTGCCTGCTCAACAGCTGGCTCTTCCGTGTTTTCAGCGCGTAGCTGAGCTTCATGCTCCAGGTCGGTAATTCGATGATTTAACTGAGCCACAGTGCGCAGATGCTGATCATCGATCTGCGAACGCTCTAGGGCAGCCTCTTGAATGAGGTTATTTAGAGTCGCTACTTGCCGAATCAGGGCTTCGTTGGACTGCTGAGAAATTCGAAGGCTTACCTCTGCCTGGCCTTTCTCTTCCTGCCAACGGCTGGCCAACTCTACGAACTGAGGGAACCCAAGAAACTTGACCTTCTCCTGGTTCCACCAGCTTTTCAGATCCTTCTGGCGGCGAACCCCAACTGTTGCGGCACCGCCGGCCGGCGAAACGTAGAAGCCAGCGCGTGTTAGAAATGCTTCGATGCGCGAGTTGTTCGCTTTGACGTCGTCCTCCGCGACCGCCTCTTGAGCTGGCAATGGCAGCTGTATGGAGTGCACCTGGTAGTTTCCGCGTAGCTCAGCCTGCTGGACCAGTCGGATGACCTGTGCCAGAAGGTACGAGCCTATGCCATTACCTTTCTGGCTAACCCGAATGCCCTCAGTGGGGCCGAAAACAATATTGGCATCCTTGTGGTCAACGATGCACCACACTACGTCCAGGTCCTGGCTGTAGTCCGCCTCATTGTCACCAGCGAACTTGAAGGACACCCTGTAGAAGCTGGCACCGTTATGCTCTGTGCCGTGCTGCTTCGTATTCACCAGCTTGGTGACGGCTAGGCGTTCCGTTCCATCTTCCAAGCGAACAATGCATGCTCGCTCGGAGCCAGTATGCGGAGAGGTGTGCAGGCGTTTGGCGACCGCAATGAGGGAATCGATGTTACGTCCTGTATTGGTCATGCGATGAAACGCCCTTTTATCAGTTGATTACCTAACACCAATCTAGGGTAGGCATTCACATTCTCAGTAGGATCTACAGACCGTCAATTTCGCAGCTAGCCAGTAACGACTTGATCCGGACTTGATATTCGGGATGTTCAGCGGCTATCTGCTGAAGCTCAGATAGCTGCTCAGTCACGATTTCGGCTGCATTGACTCCGAACTCGGCGACCAGCCGTTCGAGGCTATCGATGATCTCTTCCGGCGCAATTTCTTCTCGGTCGGTGTTAAAAATCAAGGCTGAAGCAGCCGCTGCATGATCATCAAGCGCCACGACCCGGACAGGGACAATGTCCATCCCAAGTTTCTGAGCTGCCAGCCAACGAACCTGACCACCGCCCGGGGTGATCTCATACCTGTCACCAAGGCGACTCACCAGTAGGGGCTGCAAGATTCCGCAGCTACGAATGCTTTCAGCCATAGCGTCTATTTGACTCTGACTGGGCTCAGTTGGACTGAGCTTGCTTCGCACGAGCTTGCTCGTTTGGACTGCAGTGGGGTTTTTCATGTCAGATTTACTCGTCTGTAAAGTGACCAGTCCACAATATGGATCTAGCCATCAACTGGTTCAGGCGCGTTGTAAGGCAGAGGCCAGCTCCCGGGCAGTGCATTGGGTCATCGAGAACCCAAAGTCCTTGTGCCAGTTACCGGTATCGATATCCAGAGAGACCCCTTCACGGAAGGGGTCCCCGTCATTCGTGTAGCGGACAACAAGGCGTGCTTCGCTCGCGCCGTCATCACCGAGGTTGGGATTTTCTACGGGTTCGCCTCCCAGTACCAGCTGGATGCGATCGGCAACATCAGCGGCTTCTGCGAGGGACAGGTCGAGAATGGTGGCTTCTTCACCTGTGTAACGAGGGGCCAGGTGTTGGATCTGAACGGTGTTTTTTAGCTGCATGACGATCAACGTCGAGCGGTCGGAGGATTCCCAGCTCTGAAACACTGCGGAGTGTACTGCGTAGGAGATTTGCAAGCTGGCACCCTCAAAGGTTATAGGTTTGATGCGCCATACTCGTTGCCTTCGTTACGTGCCAGAAGGGGCGCCGCAAGCTTATCTATTTATCACCAGGTCAGGAACGGCACATCCACCGGGCACTAGCGGTCGCAGTTCGTAGCTCAGCATGAAAGTCCAGCCTCAAAGGACTGACACCGGCGGGCCAGGTCTGTCTGACCGCTCTCGAACAGCCCGTTCTTTAGCAGCACCTTACGCATGAACAAGCTCAATCGAGGCTGGCGCCTTGCCCATAAATACGTACTTTAGTGCCCTTTTAACTGCGGCGTGCCGGAATAGCCAAGCAATCTCAAGTTGCGGGCATGCGTAGCACAGCTTGAGGTGCATGTTGCGTCAGCTACGCTGCCAGCCAAGCAGCGATTGATCCCTGCCAAATTCGCGTTTTGAATGCCGCATCGAATACTGTGCTCAGATGCGGGATTGCCAACGGGACATGTTTTCATGGATAGATTGGGCTTTCTCCATCTCACGCTGCGCCAGCTCACCTAAGAATGGGGTGGCCTCAACAAAAAGCCGCCTGATGTCGGCCTGCAGGATAGCTGCACTGGCCTTGCAGCCGGCAAGAGCAGGGCCTTCGTTTTGGGCCATGGCGCGGGCCAAGGCTTCTTCGTCAAGCCGGTCCGAGGCAATGGAATGCGCTTCTTCCTCCAGCTCCTCGCGCCGCGCTTGCACGGCCAAAATCTGTTCCTTCAGATTGGCGATTCGCTCGTCAGCGTCCTCGATTTTCCCCGCAATCTTCTGCGCGATTTCGCTTGCGGGGTGGGTCTTGCGTAACCAATGGGTCATATGGATCTGCTCCTAGCATTCCGACGGAATTGTAGCGTTGACGGTGAATCGCATTGCCTCTAGAGAGACAAGTCGTTCGGCCTCTCCCAGGGCATCTGTTGGCCCGATGTATTCGGCACAGATGGTCTTCAGATCAAGAATGGCAGCCTTAGGCGCCATTAGGCCCTTGTCGTGCCAGTCCACGATTTCGCAACAGAGCTCCTTGAGTTTCAGGCGAGTTAATTCGGCTGCCCGCTTTTCGGAGTCCACCTTGAGAGCCTCTTGAAGGCGATCCTGGGTGTCTACATCCGTAAGTGGGAGAAACTCCCTCTCGGCGTAGGCACGCAGGACGTCATCAGAGGAAGCCATTTCACCAGCTTGGATATGGACGTTGCACAGCCCGCCCGTGAGGGTCGTTCCGTTGATAAACGCCACGGTGGCAATCAGCCCGTCGGCAGTGGCCTCCTCGCTGAGCATGCTGTAGCCAAAACGATGGCCTACCAGCGGCTGTTTGACCGAGTGGAAGATTGAAATATGCATTGCTTACTCCTGGGACTGGATCAGCTGGCCACTTGCGTGTGCTGAGAGGTCTCATCTGGGAGAAAGGGTTCCCACTTCGCAACCTTATCAACCGGAATGATCCGGTTATGGCCGCAATCTATGATCAGAGGGCTTTCGATCATGTGGTCGTTAACCAGCCACATTTGCTCCTGGCAAGCAGAGCCGAAGTAAAAGGTTTCGTCTTCGATTTTGCCGATTACCGGGTAGGCCGGCATGCGGTCACCATCGACCAGGGTGACAATAAAAGGGCGCTCAGTACGCCAGACGTGGGGGGGAAGTGTTGGAAAATTCATGACCTATACCTATCAATTATCAGGAACTGGACGGGTCAGCTGGTGTGGCGCAACGCAGTACGTAGTGCCACAGGTTGCCGATAACGCTGGGCTATGTTGAGACTGGCTGGCGCGTGCCACCAGGGGGCTTTCAGGATCAGAGAACTCGTAGGACCAGCGAGTTAGCCCGATCGGTTGCAGGGCTTGGGCATTACAGGAAAGTTTCCTACCACTATGCCTTGATGCCGATGTCTGCGCCTGCTTGCAAACCCATGCTATCCACGACCTGGATCACTGGGGCTACAAACTCACTTTCGAAGATATCGTGAATAGCTTCGACTTCGAGCGAGCTGATACCGCGCCCATCAGGAAAAATACGCACACATGCAGACTCACGGGAGAACATGAACCGCTGACCTGAATGCGACTTGCGAGTAACAACAGCCACAACACAATCGTTGAGCTTTTCCGGGTATGCGACTAACCGATCATCGGATGAGAAATCGCCCCGAAAAACTTCACCGTTGGCCGTTTGGATCACGTTCGGACGGAGTTCCAAGTAGACGCGCTCACGGACGATTTTCTTGCTCCAGAAGTAAAGGTACGCGGCGCTCCCCCAGCCAAAAACCGTGATCACAGCGACCAGCGCCAGGGTCGAAAACACCATGCCATCACCATGTAGCTCAGAGTAGAGAGCCAGCGCGAGCGGCGGTATAGGGCCAAGCAGGCATAGAGGAATCGGTGATTTGAGTTTCGATTGGTTGTTCATTCTGTCGATTCACTATTGAACCAGGGACATCGATTTGATCGGTGATGGTCTCACTGAGAGCTTGGGGCCACCGCCGTTTTCCTACGTCGCTGCGTCGCGCATGAACGCCGCCATATCGCCCATCTGCTCGATGATGGCGGCTTCGCTTGCTTCGTGCGCGGCGCTGATCTTGGATTTGTTTCTCAGGCACAAACCACAATCGACGTGTGCCCAGTTGCTGGAGCCGTTGCTGGCTTCCCCGAGCCAAGTACCGCACGGCGCCTGATCGGCTTCATCGTCGTTAGGGTACGGATCAAAGTGCGTGGCCATCGTCAATTTCCTTTAACAATCAGCTGCCGGCCGAGGCCGGGCTTTCGCTCCTCGGCAACGCCAGATAGGCAGCCATTACGGGGTCAAGTTCTCCGCCGAGGAAGAACAACGTGTGGTCGAAACGCCCGTCCGTGAACGAGGGACAGCACGGCTTCACTATTCTCAACGTAGATATCAGTGAGGCGCTTCCCTGTGTCGTCATCCCTGAGACCATTGGTCCGCAGATCCGCAATAAACGAGTTAAGAGCGACGCGGACAGCCCTTGCCTGAGCCTCGGTCAACTGCACGCCCGCGACGATTATTTTTGCTTCTTCGTCCTGAGCGCCCCGTTTAGCAGTGCGCAGTTGCGAAGTTGTACCAAGCGACTTCATCAGGACATACATGAGGATTAATACGAAGAGTACCGCCGCAACAATCCAGATGTTTTCGGCAAATAAAGACCAAAACATACCTGTAGTAATCATCAACCTGGTTTCCTTGATCAGTGCTTTGCTTCGAGAGGAATCGTCCTGCGCTTCACAACCAGCTCACCCTGGTCACACGAAAACTCAATATCGCTGCCCGAGGAATGAGCGAGCACGATCAATGCACGCGCCATTCGAGAGGCGGCTTCCTTCGGCCCAAGCTGCTCGATTGCTGCAACGATCTGCTCTCCAAACTGTTGTGACATGGCGATTTCCTGCTTACGTTTGATTCTTCGGCTGGGGACATGTGCAGCGCGGACTACCCACCAACGCAGGGCACCCAACCACATGCACAGTCTGGTCTTTTGCCACTGCCAAGTTTGGCATGGTCGTAGTGGTCATGCTGTTTGCCTTTATCGCAAGTCGTCCACAATGGAGTAGCTGATACCACTCCAGCCGGGGAAGCCGTTCAGTTGCTCAAAAATGCAGTGCGTGTGCCATGCAGCAAATTCAGCAAAGTCGGCACATAGGTCAGTCACGCTGATCTGCTTGGGTTTCATTACCTCGACACCACTGCGTAGGTCGCAACGTTCTGCCAAGAAGACAGTGCCATTGTTGCTGCGGTGCTCCAACGGATTATCATTGATCCAGTTCGCCATACTCTGTCTTCCGTGGTTTGGTAATAGTTGTGGGCTCAGCGTCTCACGGGGTGCCGGATGCGCAAGGTTATGATTAGCTTGGCCGGCGCGTGCCACTAGCCGGTTTTCCCCTTAACTGGTCGCACTAGCGCGGCCGGGTTGGTGGAGCTGATCACGCAGGTTCTGGTATTCACGCGAATACTTCACAGTAAGCTGTCTAAACTGCTCGAATACGCCAGGCTCATAGTTTTCAAAGTCGATGCCTAGCGACTCGTACTCTGTCTGATTGACTAGATGCGTGTGGAAGAAGCCTTGTCGATCAAGGTCGGAGTTCACAGGCTCTCGAAGGAACACCACGATGAAGCTATCACCACAGGCAGCAACAGAACTACGCCAGGTTGGTTGAGTGAACAGTTCTACCCTTTCACTCGGCCCGTAGTAATGAACCACGCTTAAGGTTGACCCCTTGTCTTCAGAAACCCATAGCAACGGAATTGCGGCGCAGCGCAGCTCTGGCGCGCAGCCCGACTCTTGGTTCCACCAATCGCAGAGCAAACGGGCAGCATCCACCGGACTTTTATCAGCGAGACTTACAGCTTCAACAAGCTTTTCCACCGGCATTTTAATGAGGGTGTTCATCGATTCCGTTTTCCTCGATCTACTTGCGCTTCGGCTCTGCCTGCGGGCGGGGCTTGCAGGTCATGCAGTAGCCCTTCTTCGCGCCCTTCTTGAAGACGTCGAACCACCCGTTGCAACCTTTGCAGTGAAAGTCGTCAATCTTCGCCACGGTGTTTTCTCTCAATCGGAGAGCTTGGGGATGACACCGACCAGCCGTGCAGCAGTCATGGCTTGGGCAGCTTACGAATCGACGGCCTTCAGCATCTGTGCAGCTTCGCCAGTCATGCCGCTGTTCGCCAAATTTGCCAACATGGTAATGCCGCTTAACATCCAGAACGCTGACTGAATGTCGTCAGCGCGGTCAGTTCCTTCAGGACGCATCAAACTGCCGCGCAACTCTGCAAGTTGCTGGCGAGCGTGCTCGATAATCGTCGTCTCAAGCTGATGCATGGATGATTTCCTCGATCAGTTCGCCGGCTTGGCCAAGGCTTCGCGTTCCGCTTTGAGGCGATCCCAGAAACCGTTCACTTTCTCTTCATGCCAGTTGCCGGGAGCATCAGCATTCAGGTTGCCGCCCTTGCTGATGTACCAGTCTGCGTATTCCCAGCCAGACGCATAGCGATCCGAGCAGTCGTCAGGAACAGGCTTCGTCAGCTGGCGAGTGGCGTTGGCATTCGTGGTAGTCATCATGGTTTTCCCTCAAGTTCGTTTAACCCGTCCAACGCGGGTAGTGATCGAATGACACGCTCAACTTGGCGCTTCGCATCGCGTAGGGTGGACACCGCCCAAACTGGCGTGTAATGCCAGTGCTTGATGATCCGAGTCGGCTCACTCCAGCGCTCAAAACCTTGAATGCTTGCCGTCCAGGGGCGCCCCCTTGGGCGTCGATTTAGCCTGCCGATGACGATTCCATCCATCGAAATGGAGAAACCAAGCGTTCCCTCTGTCCAGGTCAGATCGGCATTAGCCAGATGGTGAATCCGCCTCAGAGCGGCCTCGTTCCACCGGCCTTCAGCGGCGATCACTTCACCAGACCGGACGCCTGGCTGTGGTGGAACTTCATTAGCTGCCACGGTCACGGATCCCTTTCACTTGAGAGCGTCAGGGCCAAAGCAAACTTGCTCCTTTGCCCAGCGCTGGAACGAACGCAAATGGCAGCCATAAAGGGGCGAACCATTAGCAGCGTGACTCTGGGTAAGCGGGCAGCCATTCGACTGCCCGCACAGCAGCACATAGTGAACGATGGTTTCGCCATCCCGGTTGAAGACCTTGACGACCTTCCTCAAGGCCTTCTTGCCATCCCAGTATGTGTTGCCCTCCGCAATGCGGCTCGCCTTCATCGGGTGTTTTCCTGCTTATCGGAGGCCCAGCGCACGCTGAGCAGGTTCGAGGCCGCAGCCGGTTGCATTGCGGTATTCCCTGATCGCGTCGATGCGCTTGCCGGCGCAGATCAGCTCGCGACACTTCTGCATCAGCGCTTCTTCGCGTTTGCGCTGCTGTGAAAAACTTTGCACCTGCCCAAATAGCGTCTTGATTGCGAAAACTACAAATCCATAAATGACAGCCAAGGTCATGAATTTGGCATTGGTCACTGCCTCTTGGACAGACAGAAAAAAGTCTGAAAATCCATATTCATTGGGGGCTGCCATCACTATCGAATGGCCAACCGTAAGCCAGCAGAGTAAGAGGAAAGCTAAGAGGCTTTGCGCGGCCACCGCCGTAGCAGTTCTAACAATTTGCATGGTGCTCTCCTATAGGGCTGCTGGGTGACGATATCCCAGCGTGACTGCCCATGTGATGTGGAATGATGCAATTGTCAAGGGAGCTTCCGTGTGGCAGAAGCCACGGCAATAACGGCTGGCTTCTAATTGAAAACTACCAAGTGCTATCAGTTCGTTTGGCTATTTCTAGTTCAATTCTATGTTTCCAAACCCTATGGAAAACTGCGTCGATCACGAGCCAAATTACTGCCAGACACCAGATCTTGGTAGTCGTGTCTGGATCTTCACTGAGTAGTGAACCGACCGCCAGCCAAAGCAAAGAAGGCATGAGAACCAGCCAAAAAGGGATTTTCCACCACTGTTGAGGCTTCTCAGGAGCAAGCAATTCAGGTTCGACAGAGTAAGGCTCAGCCACTGTCTTATCATGAGGAGTCTCATTTACCTCGAAGTAAGCCAAGACGGGGAGGCTATTGAGCATTTTAATGGCATAGCCAGGCGTTGATGATGACCTGAGAATCGCTTGGATCTGAAACTCTGTAATTTTTAAGCCAGATAGTTCATGGAAGCCATCGTAATCGCTCTTTCTGAAGACTCTAGCGATTGTAATTACGCAAGCCAGTGCACTTATGGCAACTGCTACGAGTGCAATAAGTGTGATTACCAACTTGGGAGTGATACCAGCCACCCATGCGGACTTAATGTATGCGTATCCCCACATGGATCCATATGCAACACCAAACAGGGCCAGGATAGATACCAATTGACTGCCGAATTTATAGATGCCGGAGCACGTTTTTTCGAAACAACTCCCTGGGCGAACTTTAAGTGCCCTAGGAATGGCCATAAAGAGGGTGCTCCATAGTGTCACTTCATCGCGGCGGGTGCTTTCGAAATCCACCGAGGCATGCTTCACACGCGGTAGGGCACCAAGCACTTTTTGCACGGTGTGTGGAGGGCCGCCAAGAAGTAGCCGCTGCACCTGTTCTTCGGTAATTAGGTAGTTCATCGTTTCGCCTGCGTAACCTTAAGTTTTGGGTTTGCTTCTGCTCAGTACGGTGGTTTTCTGCTGAGTCATGACAAGGTAGTGTTATCTCCTAATCGGTAACTCATCGCCAATCCCGGCGAACCACCAGGTCACAGCTACAACTGCAGCTGGCCCTGTGAATCACCGCTTCCCGCTGGTACATGCATCGGGATTACATTCAAATCGTCCTTTACGTTCTCGCCTACTTTCGCGAGGAACATCTTGGCCAGGGCGCGTAGCTGGTTCTCACCGATATCAATCCGTTCCACCAGGTTCTCACCGGGATTGCGGACGCCCTCGATCTGTTCCCGTTTCACACCCAGAACGTCTGAAACGATTGGGTCGCTTCCCTCTTCGGAGATGAGGAAATACGCCATCACCGGCAGCCACTGACCGTCACGGTAAACGCGACCTATGCACTGTTCGTGAACACCTGGTGACCAGTCCAGCTCGCCAAACACCACGGTGCTCGCCACCTGCTGCAATCCATCAAGGCCGGCGCCAGAGCGCAAGCTCAGGATGATAAGCTGGCTGTCACCGGAGATGAAGGCATCCATGGAGGCTTGCTTCTGCTTGGGAGATTCTGAACCGGTGTACATCACCGGGTTAAATTCCTTCAGCTTCTCCATCCAGATCGAGTAGACCTCGCGGTGCCAGCCGAATAGCACAACCTTCTCGCCGCTCTCTAGCAGTAGCCGGACGAACTCGGCAACGTAGGGAGCTTTCGCCACGCCCGTGGCTTGCCGCACCAAAGCGTCGAGGTCTCCCGAAGCTCGCATCTTTTCGCCGCGGTAGGCCTCGTTTTTCTTCAGGATCGTCCTAGCCAGTGCGGCCGCATCGCCGGTGATCCGATTGAGCACACTGGCGTCCGCTTCGATCTCGTGTGGGATCTTCGACAGCCCAGGCAGCTCTCGGCCGACCTCCGCGCGGGTGCGGCGCAGCATGATCCCTTCACGTCGCAGATACGCACCGAACTGCTCGGCGTCCTTGAGCTTCGATTTCTCCCCGGGGGCAGCTATGCACCACTCACGCAGGAACTCTTCATACGTGCCAAGACAACCAGGTATCAGCACGTCCACTACATGGAAGAACTCACTTCCGTAGTTGTAGATCGGCGTCGCTGTTAGCCCTAGACGCCATTTCGCCTTCGAGGCGAGGTGACGACATGCTTTATAGATTTCGCTTCCGGGGTTGCGCAGCTGCTGAGCCTCTTCAAAAACCGCGTACTCGACGATCTCAGCAAGCACGTCAGACCATCCGCGAAGCTTGTGATAGCTAATTAAAATCACGTCTGGGAGTGAATCCCACAGGTCAGCGATTCGCTGGCGGGGCTTCTTGATCAGGTCGTATGTTTTCGAGGTGCGGATATGGTGGACGCGAAGGTTCGGAGCGAACTCCTTTAGTTTCTGAGGCCAATGGTTCGGCATGTGCGCGGGGTACACCACCACAGTAGGTAGCCGGCCGGGGATAGCCATCGGCCCAATTCCGCTTACCGTCTTGCCGAGCCCAAGGTCGTCGGCCAGCAGCAGGCCGCCGCAGATATCAAGCTGGGCGGCTGCGTAGCGCTGGTAGTCCCTCGGCGGTCGGGCCAGCTCGAACGGTGGAAGATCCAACCTGCCGGCTTTCAGTTCCTGCAGGTTCAGCTCCATCTCCACATGCTCAGCTGACTGGCGCTCGAGCTCTGCGCGGATGTCGGCCGACATGTCCATTGGGTAGCGATCGAGGAACCACTGCAATTCGCGGCTATTCTCCGGCGTTGCTGCCAGGCTGATGCAGTCAGCGGCGTGCTGGGGCATCCTTGGGAAGACGCGCTTGAGTCGAGCCCGAACGTGCGGCTCACAGCGTATATGCCAGTGTCTGGAGCTGTGCTCAATGCTTCCAAAGCTCAGTTCGGTCATAGAGCTTGCCTCCGAACTCTCAGCATCTGGAATGCCTTTCCACCCCATGCTGGTCGATCTACGAGTGCGTCCGATGCCCAACGCTCTGTGCTGGCCAGCACGACTCCGCGCACGTCCGGGTGACTGATATAGCGACCGACCTGATGAAGCGCTGATGAAAATGATCCGCCAACCTTCACCTCGATCACGATGCCGCCGACCCACAGGTCAACGCGGCTCTTGGAATCGAGTACCCACTCACGCTCGACCGTGTAACCAGTAGCCTCGAGTACCCGCTGCAACCCATCTTGCAGCTGAGTCTCGTTGCCGTAACGATAAGCGTAGCCAGCAAGAAGCTTGGCGATTGCACTCAGCTCCATGTGGTGGCTCGACGGGTCTCCCGATACCAATGCGCGTACTTCCATGAATTCAGTCCTGCAGATCCGCAGCCGTGCTGATATTGGCTCGCGCGCGCAACTCTGAAACCTGCGCCAGCAGCTCTGGACAAGTCACGCGCCACACTGGGGCTTCGACGAAGCCCGTGGGTACAACCCGGCGTGTGTTAACAAATCGGCCGGTGGCGATGAGGCTTGCGAGGATTTCTGGCTTGAAGTTCCAGCTGGGGATACAGATCTCATCATTTCGGATGTCAGCGTGCTCGATATAGGTCGAAAGAACACTGTAGGGCTCACCGTTGTCCTCGAATAGCCGAATCGCCATGCTTTGATCCCGGTAGAGGGCCGGCTGAAGGGTTAGGTTTCTCACTTCCAGTGCTCCTGGTTGCTGCTGTTTGGTGATGGGCTGCTTGCTGATCGACATTGGCAGCTTGCCCGGGAGAATGAACAGGCCAAGGCAAAGCGCGTTTCGCTTCCAGCGTTGCCAGGTGGTGAAGTCTGGGTTGCCGGCGTGAAGCCACTTAGAGCAGGCCGTCGTGGCAAGTAGTCGGGCCGACCACCAGCGACCCCAAACCTTGGGGAGATAGCTATAGAACAGCCCGTTGAGCGGCAGCATCTTGTAAATGACCACCAAGGTCAGGTAGCTCACAACGAAGAGGCCGATCGCGAGAAAGCGGTATGGGTCAGTACTGCTATCTAGGCCTAGCCAGATGTATAGCCATTCGCTTTTGAACTTGCCGAGGCAGTAGGCCAGGCCAGCACCGACAAGCAGAGGAAGTCGCAGCATCGAGGGTATCCAATTCAAAGTTGAAAGCCGGGGCTGAATACCAGCAGAGTACCCAGGTGCGGTCCCGTCGCAACCGTAAACGGGTGCACGAAATCCCGACCAAGGTCTGGATTACTCCTCGACCGCGTCATCGAGTTGCAATGCGTTGTTGAATTGCTCGAGCGCCGCGATGAGTTTCTTTGCCTGCGCTGGGCAGCTACAGCTTGATCTGCATGGTCCGATTGAGCGCGTGGTCATGCATCCAAACCATAACTGACGGCTGCGCCCAACATCCTGGTGGGTGCGATAACCAGTCAGCTAACCAGATCAGAGATCCCAAACAGGTGGTGCTACTTAGGCGACTCAGTGATTGCCGTCAGACGTGCACTCATCAGCACGAAGCTTTAATGATCCCGAATGCTTCCCGGGTACCCAGGTGGATACGGGAAGCAGGGATTACCCTAACCGACTAGGGTACTGGGCATCCTATGCTCAGTGCACACTGGCAGCGAGGTGAACCCTCTACCACGGGCAGTGCTTAAGCGTGAACTGCCACGGTGGGCTCACTGGCGCAATGGTGGACGAAATGCCTAGCTCTACCCCTGAGGTGGCAACGGAGCGGCGTCGGATGCCTGATAGCTCATGCAAGCCAGGCGCGGCTTCTCGCTTTCGCCTTTGCAGAACTCAGTCAGCGAGATCTCCTCGCGGTCGGCTTGGTGGGCATTGCTGACAAACCAGACCAAGGCTGCGATGCCCAGCGCCAGCACGCTGAGTAGCAGTGGTCGTCGAGAGGATCGTGTCGCTCGATTTACCATGTGGTCTTCTTCCTTAGCCTTTGTGCTTGAACTGCTCGGCCCAGACTTCAACATTCCCGCCGCGGGCCTTAACGTCCGCTGCGCGAGTTGAGGAGTAATCAATCTTGAAGGCGTCCATCCATTCGATGGCCTTCTGTGCGATGCCGATCTGGCGCTTGAGCTCTTGCTTCGGTGGGCGTGCAAGAGAGGCCAGGTCTGTGACGGTGGCTAGGGTGCAATCGGTGATGTAAGCCAGGGCCTGGCCGGCGTCGCGAACCTCGTGCATGTTCATGCCTGCTCTCCAAGGTCGTAGAAGGGATAGCCAATATCCGTCAGCAGGGCGCGTCCTTCCGGCGAAAGCATCGAGGCCTTCTCGAACTGATCGGCATACACCAGCTGTACCTCACCATCAGGACAAACACAGTAGGTAACCTCGTCGCCGCTGAACAGCACGTCGTCATCAATGACGTTTTTGCCCAAGTAGGGTACCTCCGAGGCCTTCATCTTCTTGACGTAGAATTCGCCTTCTTGGCCCGGGTAGTTGGTCAGGGTAAAGCCCAGTGACTCGAGTTTATCGATTACTGTCTGGTCCATGCTGGTTGTCCTCGGTGATTGATTCTGCGCTGCGAGCATCTGCAATGTCGGGCTAATAATTGAGCAATGTGAGGTGTGCCACCACCCCGGTTGCGTTTCTTCATCGATCTGGCTGTCAAAACCCTAACTGGGCGTTGGAGTTTGAGCGATGCGGACAATTCACGGCACGGAATGTCGGCTTTCAGTTCAACGACAGCCAGGCAGTACTCACTACTGCCGTTGCAGTGGTTTGGCTCTCGAACTGAGGGTCTGAAATGCACGCTTCGCTGACCCTGATCGGGCCTGGGTCAGTGAAGGTTTCGGAATCCGGCTACTAGGTAGGAGCGTGGCTTGCTGCTGCAGCGTCCTCTACCCACTGGAAGACTCGCTTGTCGAAACCGTCAGGCATTCGCTCACCGAAGCGTCGCAGTTGATCGTTAACCGCACGGATTACGCCCTGTAGGGCCTCGAGTTCACGGCGGAGTCGGTCACGCTCTCCTTCGGCCAGCATGCGGAGATGGTGAGGTGTAGGATGGTCGCGCCGCTGCAGTGTTACTACTGCTTCCAGCTCCTCGTTGCCGATCTCAACGTCGAACAACGAAACCTGGTAGTTCTGAGCGCCAGAGGCGTCCAGTTGGGCCAGCAGCCGATCGAGCAGATCGGCCGAGGCGATATGTTCGATTTCTGCCCGGGCCTTTGCGATTGCCTCATCGAAACCAGAAGATTCCGAATGATCCTGTACTAGCTGGGCAGGGCCCAATCCCCAGGCCAGCTTCACAAGGGCGGTCTGACTGCCGTCCTTCAACAGTCGGATCACCGGTGGATCACATTTCACGATGTCATGGAGCATGTCGGGAATGCTTGCACTGCTTTGCCAGGCCGCATCCTTCATGACCTCGAGAGGAAGCCAGCCGTGCTTTTCGAGACATTGCAGCAGGCGCTCAAGGTAGTGCAGATCGAGGACAGTCGCGGTCATGCCCGGTTCTCCGGAGTCAAGTTCGGTTGAAAATCGGCGCGGTTGGGATACGCGCCAGGCAGAGGAGACATCGATGGCTTAGCGAGCTGCTTCTCGCGAATACGGTCCATGACCTCGGGCGGCAGAATTCTGGCTAGCTCAGCCTCACCTGTTCGGTGCATGTTGAGGCCTTGAGCAGCGGCCAACGCCGCCAGAGTGACCATGGTGCCGCCCAGCTCCTGGGAAATCTCCCCAACCGGCCGGCTGAACACGTACTGCACCAGCTGCAGCGCTTCACTCTCAGTGCAGCCACAGGACTGCACCAGCTGCAGGGCCTCTTCGAGGAAACGATGATTGCGTTCGACGCGATCACCGGCAATAGCCACCCCGAAGCACTCCAACATCCAACTGCGAACGCGAGTCTGGAAAGGGAGCGGAGCATTAGCGGGCACGTTATCGACGAAGTCATGCGCAGCTAACCAGAGGCGACCGCTGTCCGTGTTTGCCCCCTGACCGGTGCGGAGCTTGGCCAAGATGTTGATCCCTACCTCATCCAACATAAGGCTGTTCAGGAATTCCAGGGTGACGGCTGCCCAGCCCGAAAATTCGTGCTCCTGGAGTACGTTGCTGTCAGCAACCAGCCCCAGACGGAACAGGTGGCGGGCCAATTCATCCGGCGTGAAACTGTCGAAGTCACGGATCATCCGGGAAAGGTTCTTTCCGAAGTAATCGCCGTCGATGCCGTAGCGATTGCTCAGGCGCTCAGTGCGGGAAGCAATCTCCGGTTCCGGTTGCAGCACGTACTCATCCACGTGGTCACCGCAGTTGCAGTCGACCACGTTGTTTTCCCCGACTGGCTCACAGCTGCAGACGCTCTCAGAGAGCTTGTCGTAAAGCTCGTTGGTCAGGTTTTCTTGGATCTCTTTGAGGCTCATCGCCACCGAGACTTCTTCGCCAGAAACGGGGTGGTTAAAGTTGAATTGAACGCTGGCGCTGACCGGCTGGTGCTGCTCTATCGCTGGCGCATTCAAGACTTCATCTATCTGCGCCAACACCAGCGAAGCCTGTTCATTGCTGGCGTGCTCGGTGCTGCTGATCTGCTCGACATAGACGCGGCAGTCCTGCAGGAGGCTGCGGATGGATTTTGTATTCATGGTCATTGGAAGGCTCCACTGAGCTGATTCCCCATGCGAGGGAATATGCCGTCTGGCTGCAGGTTGAGTGCCCGAGCGAGGGCATCACGTTTATCTGCAAAGTGACAGTTGAGTGCTGTCTGGATGAGGTAATGGTCGTGTGTGCGTTTGGCCTCTACGGCGGCTTGTTCGCCTGCCAAGCCGGTGATCAATACAGGTCGGTCCATCTCATCCAGGCATATTGCGTCCACCACGCCACGACCTGCGTTCAGTGAGCAAGACATCGCGATGACCTGCAGGCCGGCGCGAGAGGGCAGCCCAGGGATGTGGATTGTGCTGCCAGAGGCTGCCTCGGCAAGCCAGTGGTTGAGGTTTTTTGCAGCTTTGCGGTCAACCAGGTAGTGCTCAACGAACGGCGCCGCTTTGCTGCATAGATACATCAGGAAGAGGGAGTTGCCGATCAGCCCGAAGACACTCAGCCAGTCCTTGCCGTTGTAGGCGATTCGCTGGCCCTGCGAGATCAGTACCAGGTCATGGTAGTGACTAGTGAAAGAGCGCATTCCTGCTTTCATGCATGCAACGTTGACGAGGCAAATCGCTGCTAGGAGCAACGCAATGGCAACAAAAGCGACGGCACGCGAAACACGTGCGCTCACACGAAAGCGTGCGTCCTGGCCTGCAGCTATCTGGACTGGGGAAAGTGCAACGGTAGTGTATTGACTGATCATGGGTAAGCCCTCTTCATCGGAGTAGATGGGGCCAGTTTGTGGGCGGCAAGGCAGTGCCAGAACCGGGCACCGCAAACCTTAGCTGGCGAGAGGGTATCTACGTGATATCCGGTGAGCCATCCAAAATGGGCTCACCAAATCCGCAGTGGGATGATCAATGGCAGCGGGGCTGCCATCGTAGGTGTTATAGAGGTGCCATCTGCTCTACTCAAAGCACCCGCATGGACATGTCCAGTAATCGAGCCCGTGAGTACAGATGCCATCTGCATCATTGATTAGGTCGTCCGCGGCGATCTCCTCAGGCGTGAGATAGCCGTACGCCTCTCTGGCATAGGCGTATGCCGGTGCGCCTGAATCACTGTTTTGCTGTGGGAAATCCCGAAGCATGGCTTCGCAGAAGGCTCTATGCACGAGGGTGTCATAGGTGGGAAATCGAGCGCCGGCGGCGCTGTATAGCTCATCCACACGCTGCTTGATCTCGGTCATATTGTCCATTTAGATGGCACCCTGGTTGGCGCGGCCGTCATGTGTGAAGAATGAATGTCGTGGAAGCTGGAGGTACCGGTGCAGCCCAGCGTTGTGCTTTCCAGCTATTCAGCAGATCCGCTTGCGCGGGTCATGTAGTCGACAAAGAACTCAAGCCACAGGCCGGCATTGTCGGAGGACAGTGTCAGCGGATAATGTTCAGGGTTGGTGGCGTGCTGAGCACGGTATTCGGTGGCGAAACCCTCAATATCGTTTTTCACCTCTGCGACGAATTGATCCAGTGACTGGCTCATGTCTCGGTTTCCTTGGGCGGATTTTAGCGTTATGTGCAGTCCGGCCGATCATGTCGGCCGACCACTCTTCAGGTTAGGTGCACCAGCAAGGGCATCCATATCAGCGCGGCCATTGCTTTCCCCGCTTCTTCCAGAATTCCTCTTTGGCCATCTCTCGAGGTCTCTCGATTGTGAACCAGTTGATTAGGTTCACGACCATGGCTATTGCCAAGAAAACCATTGCTGCCCCAACGGCTTGAGGCGCTGTTTCCCCTGCGCCTGGCAGGACTCCCGCATCCAACAGCCAACCTGACACCGTCCAACTGCCATAAAGGACTGCTGGGACAATGGCAATCATGACAAACCTGATGATCCACGTTTCCATAGCTAGGGTGTCCTAGTTCAGTCCACGATGAAGGGAGCGGCTTGGGTTGGAAGGGACGCGACCTTCTTGATAAGTCGTCCACGGATGGCCTGGGCTTTCTTCTTAGCCATGTCCATGGTCTCGGCTGGGATCAGGTAAACCTCACACTCCGAGTAGTCCGGATCATTACGGCTACCTCCACCGCTCCACACACCTGCAGGGAAGCGAACGATCGTCCAGCGTTTCAATTCCATAAGAGCATTCCTAGATCTGTTTCGAGTTTTGGCTTGAGTGGCAATTGTCGCCGGCGCCTCGTGTGCCACTAGCATCTCTGATCACTTTCCCTTTGCTGGCGCTGGCGTGATCTCAAAGTTGCCGCACGCGTAGGTGGCGTTGCAATTCCAGACCTGCTTGCGCCCCTTGTAGAATCGTGCGTAGCCGTCTTTAACGATCACTTTGGCTTCTGGCCATACCTGGGAATGACCATTGATGGCTGCTGAAATCTGAGATTTCTCTTTGCACCTGGCGATGTACTCGCCATCGGCTAGTTTGGGGAACAAATCTTTGGCCACGTTTGGTTTCTCAGTTGGAGTTCCGTTTGTACGTCGACCACGCGTCGGCCACTACACCGGTATTACCTGCGGCGGCCATCCAGTGCTGGCGCTCATCGTCGGTGAGGGCGTTCCACCAAGTCATGCCTGCCGCTTCGTCTGCAGTTCGTCCCGAACCGCCGCTCCACATGAAATCCTGCGCCACACACTCTAGAGCTCGCAGAGATACAAGACGCTCAGCTTCCTGATACTCGTCCCCTTCGCTTGCGTAGGCGGTGCATATCCTGGCCAGCTCATTGAATTTACTTGTCTCTGGTAAACATGCGGTCTGCCGACGCCAGGTCAGGAGGTCGGCGGCCAGAACACCGATGTTTGCTTCTGTGAAGCCGCGAGCGGCCAGGCGGTGAGATTGGTCTTTCATGCCGAGATCCTAAGTACTCAAGTTCTCAGGCCATATTCCGGCCTTGGTTGTCGTGGCACCAGCTACTCGTTCAACCCCTCGAGCAGGCCTTCCTCGCGCAGGATGTCGACAATCACGTCTTCGTCGACGGCGTACACTCCCCGGGAAGCGCGCCAGACTAATTTTTTTGTTTCCTGCAGGGCGATCAGCGCCTGCTGGACGTTCGGCACGTCAGCTTTGCGGTCTTTTTTATCGACGCCGGCCATAGCCATTGCCTTGATGTACAGCTCAAGGGTGGGCGCTTCAAACGGAGCATATTTGTCACCTTTCGCGCACATGACCCGAAGTACTGCCGACTGCAATGGAGTCAGACTGCGAATCGCCTGAAGCAGTTGAGCATTAATCTCAGCAGCTTCAGCCCGAACGCCGGCGGCGAACTTATCTGGGACTTCGGCCGGATCAATCATCAGGTCAAAGCCGATCTTGGCTGCTGCAGCGTTTAGCAGCTCAGGCCGGTAACCAGCTTCCTGGAAAAGAGAGAAGACGACATCAGGATCGAGCGGGGCAGGCAGGTTGACGTGCTGGCAGAACCAATCGGTAAAGCCTCGATCCAGGGGAGGGAAGTTCACCATCATCGCGCCGAAGAAAGCTTGATCCTTGCTGTTGCGCAGCATCGCAAGCTTGGAGCGATTGGAGCCTGTGCACACCAGGCGCAGGCCGTTGTGCCGTGAGCTGTTAAGTTCGTCCCGGGCGGCTTTTAGTGCGAAGAGTGTGGCGTTGCCGGCCTCGGTGGTGATCGCGTGCTGCGCCTCGTCGATCATAAGGACGATCATGCGACCGGTTTCATCGGAGAGCGCGACCAAGGCGGTGGTCAGATCGATGTCTTTGCCGAGGCCAACGCGGTCCAGGCTGAAGCTCAAGCCGCCCACGCTTGCCTTCTCCATGCCTGCGGCCTTCGCCAGGCGAGTGATGACGCCTTCGTGAGGCGCAAGCGCCTCGCGTATGGCGTTGATGATCACCAGTCCGGGGTCCTTACTCGTGTCCTGCCACAGATCCGCATAGACCACGATAGCGCCAGCAGCCTCGATCGCTGGGCGTAGATCCTCGCGCACGAACGTGGACTTGCCCTGGCGACGGGGCGCGGCCAGGAAAATGCCAGAACCGGAGGCAGATCCTACTCCGACCTGCAAAACCTGCTTCGCTACTCGCTCGGCCAGGTCTTTGCGGCTATACAGTTCTACTTGTTGGGCCATCTGTAGGGCTCCTCCACGATTCACTCCGCCGGCGGGTTCGGCAGCAATATTGGTAACTATAAAGTGATTATAGACCAATTATAGAATATGAAGGGCGCCAGGGCTTTCAACACCATCAGCCATTCATGGCAAATCAGATTCTAGTGTGGAAGCTTGTCTTGGGATCAGCAGATTTCCTAAGCAGGCTCAACGGCTACGTATGGTGGCAGGCTCACCTCGGAGCCTGATTCAGGATCGATCCAGATCTGCCGCATGTGGGCACCGAGACCATCGAAACGAAGAACGATTTTTCTTCCATCACTGAGTGCGAACTTGTACTTGCGACCTGGCATGAAGCTGACCATATGACCTCCTAGTTGTGGTTTTGACTTCCGGCCAAGGCTTGGCGACACCCGGTGAAAGCCTCCTCGAGCTGCACCTGCTCTTTCGGGTCACTGCCTTGGCCAAGGTTCTGTGCACGCTCTTAATCACCGCTGCAAAGCAGATTTGAACTCGCCCTGGATAAACAGCCGGCCGGTCTCAGAGAGATGGTTATCGTCAAAGTACAGGGGCTGTCCTTTCCAGGTGCCCAGACAGCTTCCGCTTTTGCAAAGGGTGTTAGCTGGGTCGATGATCGCAGCACCGCAGTTCTGCGCTGCTAACTCGATCATCTCCAAGGCCTTCCGGTTTCGCTCCAAGTAGTCCTCTTTCGGGAATGCTAAATCGTTGTCCGTACCGAACAGTCGCCGTTGCAGTGTGGCGCCGATGTATACGTCAAATGGCATTTCTGGAATTGGCGTCACAAGGAAGACCGGGTGGTTTTTAGAAATGCGGCAGACCATTTCCTGAAATTGCTTCGAGTAGGCTTGGCCCAGCTGAGCACCGCCAGTTCCATTCACTGCACGTACATAGGGGTTGCCGCCTTTCTCAAGGTAGAGCGAATAGTGACTGAAAAGAACGACAGGTACAGCGGGATAACTACTGTCGAGCACGCTCAGCTTTTCCCGATGGAAGTCCATACATGCATTCGCCTCATCGGCATTCTTCATCGAGAAATCTGTGAGCAGAGGGCAGCCCGCCATTGACCACTGCAGGGCTGCACTCTCGTTCCAAGCCATGACAGCTGTAGCGGTCGCTTGTGCATGGCTGTCGCCGTATAGGATGAAGCGGACATCTCCTGTCCCGAGCTTGCAGTCATCGGTGTTGCGTTCGTTGGTGCACTCTTGTTGATACATAGTGCTGAGGCGCACCGGCTTCGCTTCATTCAATTCCTCAGGGCGGATTTCTGGGTAGCGCTTCACCGCGGTGCCAAGTAGTGACGCGACGATGACTACCGACAAGGCTGCAAGCCCGTATTTAGCAAGTGAAACGCTCGGCTTGGCCGCACGCTTAAAGCGCTTCTCCACGAGCTCATATGACAGGTAGGCCAGTACTAAGGTCGACACTATGCCAGTCGCCTTCCACGCTGGAGAAGAAAGCAAGCTGCAGAAATAGAGGACGACCACTATTGGCCAGTGCCACAGGTAAGCAGAGTACGAGATGTTGCCAAGCATTCTGACGGGGAGCCATTGGTATGCGGCCACCTCTCTTGCGCCAGCAAGCATTAGCGCACTTCCTAGGACCGGCACCCCAGCGAGATAACCTGGCCAAGCCAGATCATCGTCCATGAAGGCGATTGATCCGCAAATCATGATGAACCCAGTCGCAGCTAGTGCAGTGCTTACGCGCTGACTGGCTGGCCGTGGTAGGAGATACACCACCGCACCGGCCAACATCTCGAATGCTCTGGATGGCAGCAGGTAAAACGCATGCATTGGCGATGCATGAGTGTAATACGCAGACCATAGATATGATGATGCAAGGCAAAGGCTCAGTACGGGAAGCAATGCGCGCGTACCCAGCCACTTCGCTGTGAGAAATACCACAACGGGAAAGGCCACATAGAACTGCCATTCGACAGACAGTGACCAGGTGTGCAGCAGCCAGTGTTCCGCGGGGACTACATCGAAGTAGCTTCCAGAGTTAGCAAACGACACGTTGCTGTAAAAAAACACAGCCCGTTTCATCTCCCTGATCATCCAACGATATTCGTCTCCAGGGAGATACATAAAGCCGAAGATCAACAGGAAGACGCAGAGCACCAATAGAGCGGGGACAATGCGTCTACACCGTGCTTGGTAAAAGGCGAGCAGGTTGAATTTGCTGGCGCTGATCCCAGACACGATGATAGCTGTCATCAAAAAGCCAGAGAGAACGAAGAATACGTCGACACCAACAAAACCGCCGGAGAAGCCTGGTACTTGGAAATGAAAAAGCATTACCGCGGCGACGGCTAAGGCCCGAAGTGCGTTGATGTCATGTCTGAACAGCATGTAGTAGTTCCTTAGTGAGCGTTTCCACACTCGATTTACTCTGACTTTACGGCCTGAACTACTCAGCCCAGGTTTTAACCTTCGCGCGGAGCGCTTTAACCTTCGCAGCGCGTATTGGGGAGTAGTCCACGCCAAATTCATCCATCAGCGCGATGCTAATCTGCAGCCGAACTCCGGTTTCGAAGCGGTCACCTTCGTTCGCCTAACAATTAGTCAGTGACAGCTCGGCAGTAATATGTCCAAACCTTGGCCGGCTTTCCGTCGGCGTCAAGCGGTTCCTTGTCGCGCTGGAACTGCTCGTTGTTGTGGATGTAGGCCATGTCTTCACAAGCTTCACGTGTGGGGTACTTCAAACCCGCTTTGGGGTTTTGGGTGTGGCATTGCGCACCTGCGGCCATAGACGCGCAAATGACAGTATTCAACAGGAATTGCATGGTCGATTCCCTTCAAGCGGCAGCAAGTTCGGCTTGGGCCATGATTGCCTTAGCCGCGTGGTTAATCATGTACAGCTGCGCATAGAGGCTTTCGCACGTCTCGGTAACGCGATGCTCGTACCACTCTTCTCCCAGGCAAAGCACCTCGGCATTGTCGCGCATGAACAGGTGTGCTTCCTCGGTGTAGCCGATCTGTTCGGCGACATCAAAAAGGTCATCCCAATGCATCCACCGATCATCGCCGTTTTGGATGTCGCGACGATGATTCAGGGTCAGTGCCCTGAATTCCTGCCAGTTAGATCCCCGCACTAGGTCAGCATCCTGAGCCCACGCCGGTAGGGTGTCCCAAATGTCCTCAGAGCACTCGACCTGCAGCTCCCGGCAAATGCTCGACACCAGCACCTGACGGAACAGGTTTGTGCTGAACACCTGTTTTTTGTGGGACTCGTTGAGCTTGGTGTGCAGGTAGTACGTGACGTCATCACCCGCCAGGAACGACATTCCATAGCCCAAGCCGACACTGAACGTCAGGTCGCCGATATCGCCGACTACCGCGATTCCGAAGCGGGACATCATGATGTCGAAGGCATAGGCGGTGGTGCGTGCAGCCTTGCAGCGCCAGACCTCAATGTCGGCCTGTTTCACAAGGCAGGTGTACTGGTGATCCTTGAGCTTTTCAGCGGCACGTGCCTTACGCTCGGCCTCGGTCTGCCGGCGCTCATCGATATATGCCTTTCGCGATTTCGTCACATCCATGGTCTGCTTCCTATCGTATTCGTTGACGAGGAAATGGGTCCTTCTACGCCCTCAGCCCCGCATCGCGGGGCTTGGGTTGCAGCGGAGCGGATTTCCTATTCGGATTCACTCACTCAAAGCCTGGAGTTGCTAGAAGAGCAGCATGTTGAGGGGCCTTGGTGGGCATGGTCGTTCTAAGAGAACGCCGGGGTGCCGAAGAAAAACTCAGAGGCAACAAGCAGAGCCCAGAAGAACATCGCTGTCCCAAGCAGCATGTATTGCTTCGAGACAGTCATTGCCCAGGTCATTAGCGCAAAGCCGACCAATGCGAAAAAGATTTGGAAGTAGGTCATTCAAAAGTCCTGGCATCGGGGAACCAGTGTCCCCCTTCTACTGCCTCAGCCCAGCGCTTTACGGCTGGGCTTGTGGTGTACCTGGGCAAATTCTTAAGCCTCAAGAGTGGCTTGTGGAGCTTGGGTGAAAAGAGCGTTCCTGGCCTCGGCTATAGGCACTTGTTGGATCGCCATGCCGGCGCGTTCCATCTCAACAACCCAATCCTCACTGTCCTCCGCGCTGATGAGGCAAGCCCCATCGACAAAGCCGGAGGGCGTCACTGCGATGTATGCGAGTGCGTCGCCCATTGGTGATCTCCTCGATCAGTGCAGTGTTTTGGGCTCGACCGGCGCGACGACAATCATCGAGCCATCTGCCTGTTGGCCTGGGAGCTCTTGAACAATCAGGGCATTGTCCTCAATGGAGATGCGGTAAACCGTCCCCTCGCCATCGCAGGCCATCACTTGCTGCCCCACGCTCAAGGCCGCTTGAACTCGGCGCGGCCCGCTCAGGACGCGAAGGCCGGCTTGCTCGATCAGCGCTACATAATCCATGGTCGGGTTCCTAATCGTCGAGGCCGGTAACGCCGTCACCCTTCCACAGCCGATGGGCCACGTTCTGGATCAGGGCAATGTCATCGGACTGCGTCGGAGAATCCATCACCTCGTGGATAAAAGCGTCCTGCGCAATCTCTCGGCAGAAATCGGGACGGGTGAAGCCAGACCTGAGCAGATTGTCGTACTTCGTCTCACCGAGCAGTCGTTGAGCTGCTGCGTCGAACTGAGTCTTTGTGGCCATGTCCTTTTCCTTCAAAGTTGATAAGAGGAACCATCGGTGCAGTCATCATCATCCTCGGGTTCGCAGCTGTTGCGCTGGCAACCTTCGGGTTTGCAGATATGCCAGAACGGGGACATAGAGACGGTCGTGACATTTAGTCGAACGCCGGCATCGTCCACAATCGAGTACAGGCCAAGGTCGAGATTCTGTGCCTTTGCTTCGTACTTTTTCCCAATGGTGAGCTGATACTTGCCCACAGCGTACCGGGGTGGCTTATCGAAAACGACGAGGATATTTTCAGGACGCATGATGGTCTCTCGGCTTGCTGGCTTGATCGATACAACTCAATAACGGAGCGATCTAGATCGTTAGATTAGGTGCGTTTAACGCACCTGTCAACGCCATTTTAGCACCGGACCTCTTGATAACCGGCCCCCAGTCTGTGATCGCGTAAACTGGGCCAGATTTCTCAATGGTGACGTGCGCCTGCTCGACAGCATGCTGGATCAGATTCGACACGGTTTTCTTGTCCAGGCCCGTCCTGGCGACGATCTTCACCAGTGTGGCATCTGGTGTAGCGTCAATTGCCCCTAGCACGAGCAGCATTCGCCGCAGGTCGCCCTTGGGGTATGAGGTTGGTTCAGTCACGGGCTGCCCTTTAGGTGCATTTAACGCACCCATGCTAGTGCATTACGCCTTCAGCTGTCACTAGCTAAGTGCCAGCTCAAAAGCTCTGCGCAGAGTGTCTTGGTTGATAGCAGACAGGGATAGCTGCACCAAGGCAAATAGGCCGTTGCAGAACACGCCCGGGGGGAGCTAGGCCACGCGCTTGGTGTCGGCCAACCTGGAAGCCAGGCTGCATGCCATTGCTTGAAAGCGAGTAGATTCCTGCAGGCCAACGGCCTGAAGATAGTTATGCAGCCAGCTCGCTGCGTGTGGGTCAGAGTTTTTGTCGACGTTGGAGATCAACGCCTCGAGCTTCAACAGGTCGCTCACGGTTGCAATTACGTCATCCAGGTTAAACACCGGATGATCTGGCTGGAGGTGCCAAGCGATGAGCACCGCGGCTAAGGCGTGCCGGTTGAAATCGATCCACACCGATTCCTGACTTAGGATCGGTAAAGAGCGACTGAGCAGCTTCACGATCACGCCCTGGGGGTGGCCAGCGCAGTAACGGGCAGAGACTCCCGGCACATCAAGCGATAACAACTCAGTAGTGGATTGAACTTGTAACCCTGCGCCAGCACGGCCGAGATCGAACCAGGTGCGTGCCACACTATAGGAATCCCCATCTGCTCCTTGAGACAGCCAGAGGGCGTCGAAATCCTGCTGGCGCTGCGAATTAGCAATGGTGGCAAGCGACAGCTTCATCACGAAGGAAACTGCTATACCAACAGGGTCATGGCCGCCTGAGAATGAGGCGCAAAGTTTCGCCAACTCGCGAACCTTGCCGTCAGGCTTGAGGACACCACTCTCATTCATGTCATAAACCTCGCCAGCGCAGACACTGAGGTTGGTTTTGGCAAAATCATTCGCCCGATCGCGGGCCATAATGAGCACTTCTGAGGACATAGTAGGGTTAGCCTGTTCAGGAGCGAGTTGGGGTTTTAATTCGCAGCTGATAGTCGCGTGAAGGTGATCTAGGCAGTTCATCGCACCATCCGAATCGTCATAGCTTTCCTGACACAGGAACTCAATCGAAGAGAGTCCTGGAGTAGGGGATTCGAGTCTAACGCGATAGAGATACAGCATCGTCCCAAAACATGAGCCGGAATCTCAGCCAGGTGAGCGGTGGTTCAGTTGGAACGATTGTGATGTTCGATGCATGCCGACTTGCTATCGAAGACAAGGTCATGGCCCTGGAGGTTGAGATCTAGCCCCATGCGGCCAGCGATCTGGACGTAGGTGCTTTGCACACCCTGCACCAGCATGAAGCCGGCGCACTGTTTGTCATTTCTCTTGTGGCACACGAAGGAGTCTTGCTTGAGGATGCTCTCCATCCTCCCGTTGCTAAGCCAGCCGGCCAGCGAGTCTTTGCGGAACGGGCACTGGCCACACGGTGATGTAATGTGCGGCAACTTATCGTCGTGATGATCGGTGGTAAAGCACACAGAAATACCCTCAGCCTTGCTTGATCGATTCGCCGGTCAGGGCTGTGTATTGGGACGCAAGTGCAGAAGCCTTTTCGTGAAGCTGCTGGCGCTCACCTTCCCAGTCCTCATCCGCTTGCCCGTAATCGATTTTGTTTATCCGGTTCGTCGCTGCCAGCCAATCCCCGTACATGCGATCGGCTTCGGTGTAGTCCTCTTGGCGCTTCATCTTGAACTCGGCCCCCAGGGTGCTCAGTCCTTTTAGATTGAGCCGCAATGATAAAGGTTGGTGCCAGGTGCCAGCATCCCCGGCACCGGCACAAACCGAACGGTCAGGCCGCGTTCGCCTCGTCTGCGAATGCAGCTTCAGCTTTGTAATGCAGGCGCGACAGCGTGCATTCATCGCGGCTCACGTCATCTCGCTCACGCAGGTAGACCGGTTGGAACAGACTTCCGCCCTGGTAGGCGTAGAGGTACTGAATATCGACCAGGCCACCAACTGGTGGAGTGATCTTGTTCGGAGGGATCGTGCAGTTGCCGACCGGGATGACGTTCCCCTGTTCATCTAGCATGCCGATTCCCACACTCGCCTTGGTAGCGTGATGAGAGATCACAATGCAGGTGGCGTTCTTGCGAAATGGGAACTTGAGCTGGGAGCCGCCAGAGTTCGGTTTGCCCGGAACGTATGGAGCGTTAACTTTCTTGAACACCACACCTTCTCGGTGCTGATCCTCCATTCGCGCCAGAAGCGAGCGCTTCGCCTCGGTGGTCACTGCGGTTCGTACCACGCGCACGTTGGTGACACCTTCCAGCACCAGGGCGAGATCAAGCCTATCGAGCAGGCCAATGCGCTCGATGAGAGGCATGTGCTCGACGTTGACACCCTGGTATACGCGGACATCAAAGATCACGTAGTCGGTGCCGATCAGTTCACCGTCAACCGTAAGCGGGAGATACTGGGTGCATCCCCGCAAGATGGCATCTGGAACGCTCTGGGGATATGCCACAGAGAAGCCTTTGCGATTTGCGCTGGTGACGGACCCGCTGGCCAACTCGAACCCGCGGCGATCGCCGTCGTGCTTTTCCTGGGCGACCCACTCTGGCGATTCCAGATACTGGTCAACATCGCACTCGTCGATCGGGTTGAGCAGCTGGGGCATCATCGAGGTGGTCACCAACTCACGACAGGCCGGTGCGGACATGTCCCCACCCACGTCGCTGGGCTTGTAGTGCTTGGCCAGACGCTCTATATAGGCCTTATCATAGGCCTTCTTGGCGATCTCGTAAGGCACGGGAGCTTTGGTTTTGACGGTGAGCTTCAGGCTCTTGCCACGTGCACCATGGTATGTGTGTAGGACATACCCATCGCCCTCGGCGATCAGGTGGATCTCGTACTCTTTGTTGCTGCCGCCTTCGGTGCAGGTGAAGTGTGCTTTAAGCTGCTGAGACATGAAGTTCTCCATCGGTTGATATTTGATGGGGATTCTCCGGCTTAAAACGTTGTGCCAGCAGCCTAGGGACTGGAGTAATTGATCAGTAACGATTGCTCTTACAGAATCAGCCAGGCGGGCCAGGAACCGCTCTTCGAGGCCTGGGAAATACGACTACTCGCATGCTCAACAGCCAGTGCTTGAGTAGCGAAGTAGCCCGCAACCATGTACCCGCAGCGTCCATCTACCCAGTGGCCGACTGATGAAGACTTCACCGAGTAGCCTTTTTTCTGAAGTGTTCGGATGTGCATGCTGGTTTCCCTCCTATTTCGGCTGTGTGCCGTTCTTGCATATCGGGCACCAAAGCCCTTTCGACGGGCTGGCTAGTGCATGTTCGTTGCCGCAGTGAGGGCATCGCGTTTCTGTGCTGCCGGCCATGAGGCTATCCTTTCAATTCAATCTTTGCCCGAAACATTGGGTTGTGAGCGTTGTACCTTTCGGAAATCTAGTCAGCCCTTCAACAAGCGGCCGTTTCAGGGTACGGCCATCTGGGGTAATCGCTACACAGCCTAATGCATCAAGAGACAGTGCCTGAGTACCAAGTGCCTGGTTCTCTGGTAGCAAAAGCCGGACTCCCGAAAGGAAGACGACAATCGCCACGATGACGGTCAGAGTTTGTTGCTTATCCGTCGCATGGACTGGTGACCTTTCAAAGTTGGTTACTCAGTGCCAGATAGCCAGCAGGGCTCTTTGGCCTCTGAAAGCCATTGCCGCAGCGTCCCTGCTTTTGCCCTCGGCTGATCCTCGTCACGCCAGGGCGTATCGAGAACTGCATCTGACACCAGACACGCGGTCTCGCGATCAAATGAGTGCAGCTCGTTTACATCCAGGTGAAGCTGCTCGGCTTCCTCGGCCGAGTTGGCTGCGTAGTAGTCATGATCGCCTACCTGATAGACGCTCAGGTTGTGAGCCTTTACGGTGGGCTCTCCGTCAAGCGTGAGTTGTACGTTCATCTGGGGGTTCCTCAGCATTCTGAGTCGTACCATCGGCTGGTCCCTCTCGTGTGGTTCCGTTAGGCCTCAAAGCATCATTTGCAGGACACGATCGTCTTTATCACATCAGCGGCATCGTAGAAGCCAAGACGGTTGGCGAAGGCATGCAGATCTGCCAGCTGCGCCTTGGCAGAGTCCTGGCGTTGCGGTTGCTGCGGAATCAACTCCAGCAGCTTCCTCAGTTGTTCAGACATGGGGGACCTCAAGCTATTTGCGTTTAGGTTCAGCGCTCGGGCGAGGCTTGCAAGTCAAACAGAAGCCTTTTTTGGCCCCTTTCTTGAACACATCAAACCATCCATTGCAGCCCTTACAGTGGAACTGATCGATCTTTGCCATCACAGGTCCCCAATCCGGTCGCTGAACCTATTCATCAGATGCAGGTGAGCCTTGAAGTATGCAAGGCAGGCCGACAGGCCCTCCGGGATCAGTGCAGCATAGGCGTTCAGGTGATCGCCATTCAAAATGTAGAACGCCTGCATCTGGCCTATGACCAACGCCGTAGATTGCCCTCCGTAGATCGCTTCGTCACGGCTGTTATGGCTTACGTAAAAGCCCTGGCCATCAATCACGTCGTTGGGTGTGATGATGGGCACGGCGATACCCGTTTTCAGGGTAAGGATGGTGGCGGTCGACATTCTGCTTCCTGCTATCGCTATGTTGGATGTTCGTGGTGCTTCCGTATTGCCGAAGCCCGTGTGCATAGTCGAGCAAGAGCCAGCGTGCCAGAAGGTCTGGATCCTTATTTTTCCGGCAGAAGTTGCTGGCAGCGCATTGCGAGCTTGTTCTGGTAATCAGCGCCGGTGCATGTGCTCTCCAGTCTGAGAATCTCATCCAGCGTGGTTTGCTCCCTGCCTGCATTCTTCAGTGCCAGCGTGAGGGCTTCGCACATGGTCACTACGTAGGTAGGAACTTTGAAAGCAGGGTGACGTTCATTGTCACCTGGTGAGCTGCCCCTGGCGGCAAGAGCGCTCTGAATAATCCCGGCATAAGGTTGAAAGTCAGTCGCGGCATCCATCTTCGTTACCTGCTTGAGTGTTTGAGTTGTGGTCGCATAGGCGAAAGATACCTGCGTGCGACCCAGGTACCAATCCATGCTCGGGAGATGCTGCTGACCCCATTGCATAAGCCGCTTGCCCATTACTGGCCAGGAAAAGGCGAGTACCCAGCCAAGCGCCAGCAGTGCCAGCTCGACCACGATTGCAAGGGGAAGTAGTGGTAGGCGAATAATTGTATTCATCCAGGTGAACCCTCATGGTGAATAGGGAAGTGTGGCGGCGCCATCGCCGGTGTTGGTGCTGCGCTATCAGTAAAAGCAACATTCAGCGGCGTCAGAAGTCGTTCCGGCGCTAAGGCTGGCTGAACTTGGTTAGCCCAGTTGGGCAACTATGTCGGACTCAGATCAAGGGGTGTTTCGGGTGCACCTGGCAATACGGAGCTAGGTGGTAGAGTCGGCCTCGAGTTCGGCGACATCGAGGGGTGATTGCCTTAAGGATGTTCAAGCTATGGAACCTCTGCGATGTGTTGTCGAGAGGCTATTGAACCCTGGCGCAGGCCGTGCCGGAAGCTATGCGCCGAGAGAGGGTAAGGGGAGGGGTGCAGCTAGATCTATGTGCGGATAACCCAGGCCGGCCAGGCGGGGGAGTGGCTGTACAGACTCCAGTTCTCACGAACAGTCGCTGCTAACAATGCATCACTTTTGTGCCGGGGCATCGAGCAAGAGCAGCAGGCCTACGAGCGCGAAAAAGCCAATCCAAAGAAGCATTGAATCGATGAGGTATGAGCCCATAATTTCATTGGCCATCCTGGTGATCTCCTTAACCTGAGGCCTTTGTGTTTTCCGCGCCGGCTCGAAGTGCTGGCGCTGATCTGACATGATCCATCATACGCACTCACTGAGCTGGCCAGGTAGTGGACGCTCCTCATTGTCGAGGCGCATCGCCTCCATAAGCGCAATCAAAGCAGCCACTGTGCGCGGGCTTCGTTGGCAGTGCGTGACGAACTCAATAGACGGGGCGAAGTCGTCGGCCCGTTCCGTCGGCGGAATAACGCGGACATGGATATCGCCTTCGTTGTCGCGAAACAGTGAAAGGCGGCCGTCGGGGCTCATGTCTTCGGGGCGTTCGATCATCATGGGTTGAACTCCTTCGTGCGTGCGCGCTACCCAGCTTTGTTCTGCTGCGCAAGCCACTGCTTCCGCTTCTCCAGGGCATCGCCGCCAGCAACGACCGCTTCCCACTGATAGCCGTTTCGCTGCGCCCATTTCGCGGTGCACGAGCCTTCACAGATCATCTGCTCAATCGTCACGCGCTCGGTCAAAGCCGCCTTAACCTTGTTCGGCTTCGCTTCCCCTAGGTCCGCATGTGCTGGCGCCTTGTGCCAGTGAAGCACGAGCTCATTCCAGCGACCTACAGCTTCCGATCGTGTAGTCATCTGAACGCGAGCCGGACAGCCTTCACGCGAGCACGTCACCACCCAGCGACGTCTGGCACGCTGTTCAACGCAGGGCGTGGATTGACCGCACTGGCAGCGTTCCACGTTCACATCCTTCATGAAACTCGTCATACGCTGGGACCTCCATCTGGATTGTGGTCGCCCAGGGGGAGCCACTTAGGCCCGTCCTGGTGGTCTTCGCACAGCCAAGACCAACCGGTATCGCCGGAGTCACTTCCCCAGGCATTGAGCTGGACATGCGCATCAGGCATGCCGGCAATAGCCAGGGTCAAGGCACGGTGACCAAACCCCTCGTAGTCTGAGGCAATGATTCCCTCTCGACCATCAATGTGTTGAACCTTGATCCCTTTCCAACTGCTCATGGTCGTTACCTTGGTATTCGTTCGTTGGCATGAATCAGGCGCTCATAGCTCGCCCGTGACTTATGGCCATCATCCGGTGGGACCTCTTGTGCCACCATCGCAGCTTGCGATTTTAAGCATTTCGCCCGTCAGCCAGGGCGTTGTAATGGTAGTAGTCAGCGATCTGCTCATTGAGCTTGTCCAGCAGGTCGGGCCGCCTAAACTCAAGGTGCAGGTTGCCATTCTTGAATGCCTTGGCGCGGTAGTAGTCGTCCTCGTACACGCCTCGATCCTGGAACACACCATTCATGGCCATTTCCAGACTGCGGGAGTGGAAGAGTTTCTTGTCGAGTGTCTTGATGACTCGATCAATGTCGTTGAGTTTGTCGGCGGCGTAGTTCTTGTGGCCATCGTTGATGCTGAGGCCCCTGGAGTAGGCTGGCCGCACCATTCCCCTCATCACCACTTTGATGCCAATACGGAACGGTTCCGATTCATTCGCCCGGTAGTCATCGGACAGTGAACGAAAGACCTTGAATACGCCGCGGCGGAACATCTCGTCCGAGCGTATCTGCAGATCGATCAGCGTTGCGCGAATGTTGTTCTCGCTGAACTCAGGAGGTGTGCGCTCAAGGCTCAGATCGAAGGACTTGACCTCTTCCGCGTCCATCAGCTGACGGAAGCCAGTTAGATCCAAGGCGCGTGACCACATTCTGCGGTCCAGATCTCGTATAACGGTCTCCTCGCTGTCGCGGATCTGACCTGAGTGAGGCATCAGCAATTGCCCATACTGCGTCAGGACGTCCTCTGCCATCGCCAGGGTGCGCCGGGCGTCCGAAATCAGCTTGAGCGCTTTCTCCCGGGCAAGCAGCAGATCAGTGAGTGTGGTGGGTATAGCGACCTGATTACTGGCGTTCATACAGATTCTGGTTTCGCAGCGGGGGAATGAGTCGAGGTGAATCGGGCAGCGAAGTCCAGGCGGGACTGGCGAATTCGTTCCTGCTCGGCCTGCGCCAGCTGCTCAGCCCGAACAGCCAGCTTCAGAAGGTTCTTGGTCGTGGCGCGGAATCCGGATACATCCGGGTAGCCGTGGTGCTGGTGCTCTTCCGGGTACGGCTTGAAGTCACCATGCCACTCCCAGTTGTTTCTCCACCACTCCCAGGCGGTGTAAGCTTCAACCCCATCACCGAAGTAGTCGGTACCGCCGCCCACACTCCAGACATGCGAAACTCTGGTGCGCTGCTTGTACGCCAGCTCGCTGGGCTCTGATTTGTCTACCCAGACACCAACGAAGACACTCGGCGCCAGCGTTACCAGCTTCTGGCTGAGTTTCTTTTCGATTCGGGCTTTCATGCGATTTCTCCTTTTGGACGCTGCCGCTGGTTGCAGCGGGCAATCATCACGCTGGGCGGTGCGTGCCACCATCCAAACTGGTCACACCAAGTTCAGTGTCACAGGCTGGAGCTTTGCTGCTGGCGCTTTCGCCTGACGATCTCAACGACCTTTTCGCGATCTGCTTTCAAGGCGCCATGCATTAGGGCAAGCGCTCGTTTGCTCAGGCAGATATCAAAGTGCTCTTTGGGTGAGCCAGGGTGCTGGAGCCACTTGCGCGGCACACCGATCTTGTCAGCCATGGCCAGCAATTCCGCTGGCTCGTCGGCTAGCATGTGGCACATCTTCATGCGCCCGTAGGGCATGCGCTCATCGTCGACGTAGACAGCCATGCGGGTTCCTATGAGTACTTCCACCAGGCGATCTGGTTGGAGTCGATCAGTGTTAGGTCAACCTTGATCGCGCCGCCAGTGCGTGGGCAGGTGCAGCCGGTACCGACCTTGAGCACCCCTTCATGCACTACGAAGACTTCGTGGGGCAGTGGACGGCTGACTGGAAACTTTTCCCAGCCCTCCGCTGCCTCGGTGCCGGCTGCTGGTGCCTTGATGTCCACCAGGAACGGCAGCAATGCTTCCTCTTCGTGGGCTAGGAGAAGCCGGGCGGCCGCGTGTGCTTCTTCCTGGGCCTGGCGACCGCCGGGGAAGTAGTCCGCATCCTTCTCCAGCACGCGATCAAAGAAGTAAGCTTTCTGGAAAGGACCGATGCTCTCATTGGTGCGACGGTAGATTTTCCCGTTGCGATGATCGAACGCTTTCTTGTGTAGGTTCATTGCGTTATCCATGCGCTGCGCTCTGCTTCTCTTCGGCCAGAATCTTGTCGATGATCTGCATGGCCAGCTCATTCTGTCTGGCCATTCGCTCCTTGGTGCCGGTGTTGAGGTCCAGCTTGTAGAGGATCTGTCCAAGATGGTCATAGATGCCCAGCCACTTGGGGTCGGCCTTATCCCGGTTGAAACTCTCGTGGTACATGCCCAGGTGGCGATAGATTGCAGAGCGGGCGATCTCCATGGTCTCTTCGGCGGCAAGGGCCCAAACCGGGTCGAGGGCTCCATAGGGCGCATCGCGCATCGGGCACCAGCGAGGGTCGAAGTGCCTCATCCACTCCACGCCGTTCTGATTGTCCTCGCCCATGACGTGCTCGGTGGCGTACAGGTCGATTTCAGCTTCGATCAAGCGGCGCGTTGCAAAGTCCCGCTTCAATGCAGCGGCGCGGCCAGCGTAGAGGCGGTAGATGCTGCCCTCGGGGTTGGTGGCCAGTTCTTGGTCAACCACCTGCTGGCGAGATTCCAGGTCGGAGTAGTCCATCGTCTCCCGAGGGTGCGTGTCGAACATGCACTCAAGCTTGCCAGCGGCACTCCACACGTACCCAGTGTTGGACATGAAGAGGTTCTTGAGCACAGCTAGTCGGCTGCGATACAGCGTCGGGTAGGTCAGCATCTTCACCTTGATGAGTTGATCGACTTCGTTCAGCTCTACTTGCGCGGACATGGGTGGTGACCTCACTGTTGAAAGTGAGGCCATGTTCGTGCAGGTTCCCGCGTGCCACCACCAGCACCACTAGCTCACATGAGCGCAGGTTGGCTAGCCAGCCGAGCCCGGATGCGGCCCTCCATTGCCCGCCTCTCTTCTGCCATCTTCGCTTCACGGTCGGCGCCGATACCGTTGTATTTTTCGACCAGGTAGATAAGGTTGGTCGGCGTCCAGGCGCCGCGCCAGATGGTGCGCCAGTCGCCCAATGCAGCCGCCCGATCTGCTGCAGACAGAGCGAAATACATGCCCCGGGCTTTGCGCCAGAGCGCGGCATGCTGAGCTCGCCATCTTATTAAGGTTGCGTCGTCTTTCGTCTGGCGGAGATCTTTCTCGGTCTCCCAGTCGTGCTGCTCCTCGCGGATCTGCTCCGCGAACAAGGGCAGGGCGCCGGCCTCTCGTAGCTGCTTGCGTTCAAACGCCGTAGCGCGGCGCTGGTTGAACTCTATCTGGCGTGGACGCAGACCGAATGGCTTGAATTTCATGTGCTCACACTCCGATCAGTTAGATGGATGGACGTTCACGGGCGGCTGGTTGGTTAGCTCAGCTACAGTGAACGGCTCCAACTCACGAACAGCCGCTACCACTTCATCAGGCAGCATTTCGGCCGCTTCCGGACTGCGGTACCGGTCGAAGATGAATTCCAGCAGTTGGGTAACCGGCTTCTGCAGTTGCTGCAGTGTGAATGGCTGCACAGCATTGCTGGCATCCGGACGAACTAGATGCGCAGGGTAGGTGCACACGGCACGTGTTTCGTAGCCAGGCCACTCGCTGGGCGTGCGGGTCACCAGTTCATGGTGCTCTTTACTGCAGGGTTGCCAGGCATCCCATGCGTCACCTGAGGAAATGAATCGTGACTGCCAAGCAATAGGGCTTGAGGTCAACGCCGCACTGAGGGAATCGTAGTCTGATAGGAGATTGAGGATCAGCTGCGCGCGAGGGTTTGTAGCGCCCTGCAGGCTGGCTTCTGCAATCAACTCTGGCAGAGCTGCGCGTAGGGGAGCGTATTTCTCACTCATCGCCTTTGTCCTTTTTGGCCTGGACCCATTCACGACCTTTGCTCGTAATCACATAGCCGTGGTCACGGCCAGTTAGCATTCCATCGTCGCAAAGCGCTCTAACCGTACGGCTGATGCAAAGCGCTGCGCCCTGTTTAGTGCGGAACTTGAAGTCGGGGAAGGCGATGTATGCCATTGCCGACATGGGGGCGGGCCTGCTTCCAGTGGAGAGCGAAAAGAGAATGCGCCGGCGCTGCAGCTCTACAGGGACAGCAGGTTTTCCATGCTGGCGCTCACTCGTTGACAAGATCATCGATCAACCCTCAGCCGGCTGGTTTGGTTGGACGCTTGCCTTCACGAGCGCGTCCCAGTTCGCACGCTGCTCCGTGAGTAGCGCACAACCGTATTCAGTGAGCGTATCGCCAGGCTTCTGTGACAGGGCGTACGCGGTATTGGAAAGCGCGTTGCCGGCCTCAACAAGGTGCAACAGGTTTAAGGAGATAGGCGGAGCTGTATAGAGCTGAGTACCACCAGGGAGCTTGCGCAGTCGAAGCCAGTGATGGGCCTCCATGAAGGGGCCTTCATCCGGATCAACATCGTTACGCGGGTGCGAGATAACCGCGATTGGGTTCCGGCCGCTGAAGAGCGCCGCCAGGTTGCGTTCGTACTGGGCGACCAGCATGAGTCGGTCGTCAGCACAGACTGTGTCGATACCGACAGTCTTGGTCAGACTGGCATAGACAGACTTCTCGTCCTGGTAGTCGCCAATCTCAAGGGTCGCCACAACTTCCGGCTCCTCAAGTCCAACGCTCTTCAAGGCTGCCAGCTCGGCTCGCGCTTGGTCGCGCTCCCGCTCCAGGCCTTCCGCACGTTCGTTTGCACGTGCCAGGGCTCCGCGGAGGCGCTCGAGTTCGTTATCAGGCTCAGGGAGGTGGACTGGCTGTTGCTGGCCGTGCAGTCCGATCGCCACCAGTGGCTCGATGAGGAACTCCCGCAACTCCCAATCGTTGGGTGATCGGTGACGTACGACAGTGCTTTGCTCGTTCGGGCCGGAACCTTTCTCGCGCCGGCGGAAACCCATCTCGGCGACCACGATGGGTGACTGATTGAGGAGCTCATTCACACGCTGAGAGAGGCGCTGACGAACGTGCAGCGGCTTTTGGTTCAGGCGAGTCATCTCCTGGCGCATGTGCAGGATGTGCTCACGGAGATCTTGGGAGATGAGTGTGGAACTGGTAAAGGTCATCGAGAGATCGCTCGTTGAGTAGATGGGCCTATGCTCAGGCCCATCTGGCTGTGCCAGAAGCCACCCCATTCACGACTCAGTTGTCGGCGCTCAGTCCGCTGAGGAGCTTGGCCGGCACCGTAGGCAATGGCCTGTAGAGAATGACCTGTGCGTCATAGTCGTCACCGAAGCCTCCATCGATGTAGTCGCCGTTATTCAGGCAGAACCAACGGCCGTGCCGATGCACACCTTCAAAGTAGGTTGGCGCGTGTTGCCCTTCGTAGGTGCCATAGCACCAGTAGGATTGGCAGCCATCAGTCGGTTGCAACTCACCTGGTTGAATCCACCCTTCGCCGGCAAGCTGTTCAAGATCCGCAGCGAGGGTCTGAATTAGAGCGGCGTGCGAGGGTGCGACTTCCGCACTGGGGTAACGATCGTCTCGGCTGTTACGCTCGATGCGGACGAAGAGGTGGGCATTCCAGCTAACAGAGCAGGCCTTCCATGCTTTCAGCGCTGCCTGGCGGGCGCCAGCGCCAGCAAAGATCACCGGACGCCTGTCTGCATCGTCAAAGGTGATCATGTGCGGGCACTCGTCGGGGATGGCCATCTGTACTGTGGGCCGTTGCTCGTCGGCAAGCAGGCTATCCACGTCCTGGTACATGTCCTGCAAAGCTTGTGCCTCGTGCTTCCAATAGCCGCGTTCGTCGCGATCAGGCTCTTGGCTGGCAGGCTCCAACTCAATCAGGCGCTGGAAAGCTCTCTGCCAGCTGGTGCGGTGAGACAGCAGGTTTTCCGGTACCAGCACCGGGGGGGTTGAGGTCAGGCCCGCACGAAGCTGGTGGCGCCCCGCAATGGCGGCGTCGATGCTGGCGCGTTTGCCCTCATTGATCACCTGCAGGTGGTTTCCTTCGTCGGTGTCGGGAAACTCCCGGCCGGCCAGGTCGCCTTTGTAGTCCTGGAGCATGGTGATGGCTAACAGAAGGGGGTTCTCACTGGACATTGCTGTCACCCTCTGCGCTGGCACTGGCAACCTTGATCTGTTCGCGCCAGAGGTTCCAGGCCTCGACATCACGTTTAGTGACCAACACGCTGTCTTCACCCAGCTTCCATTGCGCAGTATCTTGCCCGCCTGGGAACTTAAAGCTCGCGGTGCGCCGCTCATCATGGTCGCTTGCGAAGGTAACTTCGACACCGGGGAATTTCAGCAGCAGTGCGTCAATGACCTCCTGCTTTCGATTTGCCGCGGCTTGGCGATCTGCTACCTCTTCGGCATGACACTTCGCGGAGCAGAACGCCAGGTCCAGGGCGAACACTGGCGCCGGCGTCTCTTTACCGACCTTGTCACCGCAGGTTGAGCACTCGAAGTGCCAGCCGTTCTCGATGTAGGCGGTTTCTGGAATGGTTTTCCCCGCGTACTGATCGGCCCAGGGCAGGCGCTTGCACGAGACACTACCGAAGTCGGTACCAATCTCGTTGGCACCGCGGCGGCGCGCTGCAACGTTGGTGGTTGAAAACTCCACCACCGAATCGTCCGGGTCATCGGTTTCGATGATAAAGGCCTTAAGAGGAAGCATTGGACTCACCCTCCGGATTGGCCGGTGCTGGCGCTGCTGCTGGCTCGTCCTTGGCCAGGTACTTCGGATTGATCTCTGCAGTAACCTGTACCAGGGGCAACTCGTAGGCCTCACCATGCTCGTCTTCTACGTCGTCACGGAAATAGTCGGCCAAAGCGTCGACACCCGGGAAGTTGGCGCGGATGCTCGGGTAGCGACCTGTGCTGGCGTAGATGGCATCTGCCTTGTCCATGAACACAACACCGTTCTCTCGCTCAGGATTCCAAACCAGGTGCAGATCCAGGCGAACAGACCCGCTCGATTCCTCAGCCGGCCAGTCAGTTAGAGATGAGCCGCAATCGGGACAGCCACACTCCGCTTTCGGCCGTTGCATGGTTTCACAGAAGTTGGCTTTAACTGGAGACACGGCTTCGAGTGGTGGCGGATATACCCCGTAGCGGGTCAGGGAGGGCATCAGGCGATAGCAGACCCAGCGCTGCAGGTCTTTGCTCAAGTCGTCGAAACGTCCTTCTTCCAGCTTCTTACGGATTCGCTGGATCTCGATCTCGGACGGTTCTTCACCATCGAACTTGGGCATTGGCAGATTTTGAAACGGGTTCTTGCTCATGGCATGGTTCCTCAGTAGGGCGTGACCACTTCCCCGGCGGGTGAGTAGTAAACGATCTTGTTCACGGCATTAGCATTGCGATCATCGGAGGCTGCTTGCCACATGACATCAGGCACGTCGCACCCCAGGTTCATGGCAATGGCCTTGAAGTACTCGAGTTCCTGCCCGCGGCTACGAGAGTCGTCGAGATTCGAGTAGACAAGGCCATCTTCGTTGTCGCACTGGGCGTCTGACTCGGCGAACACGACCAGGTAATACTCGGCCAAAGGCTTGTCCCATCCGAGCTGGAGCCGGAGGTGGCCCCCAGTTTTCTCACATGGCAATCGGACGATGTGCTGACTCATGTTGGTTTCCTCGGACAGGTTATGAAACGCGAAACGACCGCGCCGTCTTCTTAAATGAGCGCCCGCCAGAGCCCCAAATGCGGGCTTGCAGTTCCGACCTGGAATCACCTACCTCCATAATCGAGTGACCGCGAAACCCGTGCCGGACAAGCACGAAGGGTTGGCCGCGTCCATGCTTCTCAGCGAGCATCTGTTTGGCTGCGACCTGGATAGCTGTGATGTAGCTTTCCGTCTTATCCGTCGCCTTCAGCCGACGGACGTAAAGAACACCTTTCCGGTACTTGCTCATGCGCAATTTCTCATCCTGCGAAATGTCTTGGGCCGGGTCAGACCGTCAGCAATTCGATGCCAACAAGGGGCATTCGAACCTCTCTATCGGCATGTCGAATCAATGGACGTATGATCAAGGCCAGCGTCGTGTGGCAGAAGCCGAGCCCTACTGTGGGTCTCGGCCGACCTGAAGGAAGCCGCTCTGTGCCTTGCCGCCGAGCGTCTCCAGGGCGCGCACTTCAGCCTTGGCGGACTCCACGATCACCGAACCGACCTGGGCTACAGCCTTGGCGCGCTCGATGTCGAGAGGGTTGGTTTTATCGAGCAGCCCGTCGATGGTGTCGAACAGACGTTCACGCAGATCCTCGATTCGTTTATGAGTCATGGCGTTCAGCCTCCGCGATGGTGCGTTTGAGTTTCCCTACCAGGCGGATCACTGACTTAACCTCTGGCGGGTAGTTGTGGATGGTGTTGCGCTTCATGTTCTCTCCGCGAGTGATCAGCTCTAGATTCTCGAGCACGATTTGCTCGCGATCTGCACCGGCGCGGAAAACGACTAAGTACCCCTTATCAATGGGGCCATTAGCTTCTTCCCAGATGATCGAGTGCACGGACTTCCAGCGTTTGTGCAGCGGGCCGTCGGCGCGGATCTTTCTTTGCCGGATGCCATCTTTGGTGATCCGCTCAGTACCGACAGGCTGCACTAGTAAGGCCGCGCGCCCATTAATTTGGCCGGGCTTGAACTGAGTTTCCGCACTCCTACCACCAAGATTCAGCCCCTTCATTCCCGCGTTCCAGGGCTGTGTGCCAGATTTGAACCGTGTCGACTTCCCGGATTCAGCTCTCAACTCGCCGCAACGCTGCAGACAGGCTTCCATGTAGGCTTCGGTCTTGCTCAGGCCCAACGTATTAGCTTTTGCGTACAGGCGCTGGATCGAGCAACCGAACTCAGCGGCAAGTGCCGTCGTATCCTCGGTGGGGTAACGATCGCGCAGCGCCTGTTCTTCCTCAGCCGTCCAGTACCGCCGTGAACCAGCAGCCTTTCGAGGTTTCCTCGGCGTTGGGGCGTCTTGCGCTAATTTGATTGCTCCATGATCTCGTGGCGTGAGCTGGCGCCGAGAACTCATGCTGGCAACCCTCGCGAGTCGCGCACACTCCAGAGGGCGATAGCGGCTGCTACTGCGTGGTCATAACCCTCGCCAGAGAAGATCACATCGATATGCTCAGGACCTTTCGCATCGCAGTAGGAGCACTGCATCAGCGAGACCACGCTTACACCATCGCAGCCGTAGCTATCCTGGCGATCGACACGGGTGACGTTGGTCGAGTTGAGCAGTACCAGGGGAGTTGCTTCGCCCTTGCAGAATGGGCATGAGCTGATGCCGCTGGGAGGCACAACAGGGCTGGCTGCGGCTTGCTGCTCGGCCTGGGCTTCGGCATTAAGCCGGAAGTGGCAGGCCTTCCAGTGCTTCGCTGGGTCAGGCTGGTTGATGTAGGGGCATCCGCAGCTGGTACGTCCGGCATAATCAACTCGCATGGATCAGTCCTCGCCGCCGTCGATAGGCTTGCCGCAGTGGTGGCAGTAGTACTGGCCGTGTTCGCTCGGGTAGCCCCCATCCATCAGGTGCCAAGTGCTCCCGCATTGCGTGTCGTAGGCCCCGGTGTCCTCGTCGCGCTTCCAAGCGCAGGGTGCTGGTGCTGCCCCACCCGCCTGCAGGTGGCTTTTAAGGTCACCCGCCAGCAACAGAAGATCGGGACCGGTCAGGATGGCTCCTTCAGCTGCGATGCCGGCGGCAACCGCACACTCCGCGAGGGCCTGGCCTAGCTGGATGGCCTGGCTCGGCGTGATTGCGGTGTTGTCTACGAGAGTGGAGGTCATGGCTACCTCGATGGGTGAGAGTTGGATCATTGTGCAATGGGTTTCTGCCGACTCTTGGTCAAAAACCGTGCAGCAAATTCACTGCGCAGCAAGCGCGCGCGCGCGACGGGTTGGCGATCTGCAAAGCGGACATTCGGCGTCGCAATGTGTCCGTAATGCTGTCAGTGGGCAGCCACACGGATCTCTTGGCCACCGTGGAAGGTCAACTCGCTCTGGTGGAAGTTGCCGGCGTAGTTGCCGGTAGCGCCGAAGTTGCAGCGGCAGTAGCCATTGCGCTCGTTGACCGATACCACCGTCATCCAGAAGGGCAGGGATTTACTCTTGGCCTTCACCTCGTCGCCGGCGGCGAAGATCATGGTGGAGAGGGCTACGACTGGTTGGTGAGCGGCGGTGGTAAAGGTCATGGCACTGATCCTCGGTTCGTTGTGTGGAACCAATGATCATGCGGGTCCACGTGTACCAGAACCCTTGAGGGAGAAGATTCGTCGCATCCGGCGTGCTGGTGCTTCAAAGCCTACCTGGGCCGCCCATTGTGTTAGTTGCCGGGACCGATCGATTCCACAGTTCGGGGATGGATCAGAGTCTGGTTGATGTACGCATCAAGCATGCGCCGAGGACACTGCCTTGCCTCCTGGTAATGGCAATGCTCCTCTGAGCTGCACGATACGTCTGTGCTTGGACGGCTGCTCCCGTCGCCAATCCCTGATGCACGCCATGTGACCCAGCTGAGGGTGATTGGCTCGGCAGCGAGTGTGCAGTGGTGGTTCTTGGTACGCGGTGTCATGGGGTGTCTCCTCTGTGTTTTGAGGAGATCCTGCCGTCACGACGGCGTCAGGTGGTACCGCATGAGGGCTATGTGCAGGATTCTTTCCCGAAACGTCGCTTTGAAGGCAGTCGCGCTCATAGATGGGTAATTTTCACAGGGCAGACCGGGGGTCTCAGGTCCGCCCATCGCGCCGAGCGCTGCAAGCTTGCGCAGCTGGTAGCGGTGGCCACAGTCTAGGCTTTTGGCCAAGCTGTTGCGTGCATTGCGACTTCTATCGCCGGATGTTGGCGACTGCCACCAGCAACCGTCCATATTGCCCGCCGCACATAGGGAATCACTGGGCAGGGCTTAGGTCGTTCTCATACGGGGGCGCTTTATTGGTGCTCTGCCTCGGCAGCCTGGCGCTGGCGCAGCAGACGTACACTCCAGGCGTCACCGATGCGTCGTTCAGACTCATCGGCGTACTTCTTTGCCAGGTCGGCCAGCTCAGCGTCGGTGATGCCGTGCGGCACAGGCATCCACATGGCACTGAAAGCATCTTCCCCCTTGCTGACGAAGGTGCCACCAAGCATGGCAAGGTTCTCTCGGGAGGGGGAGAAGTAGGCGACTGCGGTATTGGGGGCCACGATGGTTTCAAACTCTTTAGTTGCGGTCCCTACAGCCCAGTCTTGCTTGAGCTCGTCCACAGAGGTCCAACCGTACTGCTCCAGCAGCGCGCCGAACTTGATCTTGGCGGCAACGAACTCGGGGGAGAAGGTAGTCATCGGGTATTCCTCAGCATTCGATTGGCTTGGCGTGTCGTTAACGCATGGCCATTTTCACGCTGGTTGGTGCGTGCCAACACCAGGGAAGGAGATGAACCTCCCTACTGGTCGCCGGCCTCCTGAAGCCGGGTCGGAATCCGCTATCCGATGGACCAGCGCAGGGGGCAGGCAGAGCAAACCGGACATTTGAACGCGCTTTCTGTGAGGGTGAATCAGTTTCAGTCCGGCAGTCCTCTGCTCAGTGCCTCAGTCAGGCCTTTAGAGACCTTTGCTTTTTCGAGATGGGCCGTGAGCTGCGCTTGCGCTCTACACTCCTCTGCATGGAACAGTAGTGTGCCTAGCGCTCAGGGCCATCTCGATGCTCCGATCGGTGTTGTCGGTACCGATTACCCGGCCAGATCAAGCAGGGCGTTGTAGTCGTCACCATCTGGAGCCTTCTGGCGTGCGCTCAGCTGCTCGTTGTACTGGCGTATCTGCTGGCGCAGCACCCACATGGCCTCCAGCTCGCGGGCAACCGTACGTACACCTTCTTCATGGTCGCCGGAGGCAAGTTGGATGTTCTCCATGTCGCCAAGGGTTTTCGCCATGACGCGCCAGTGAACGCCCCCGTATTCGCCCGTAGAGAGCCTGCAGGTGCAATCCTCACACTCCCGGGCGATCAAATATTCCTCGCTCTCGGTACCGGCAAGCATCGCGTAGGTGTCGCCGCTGATATCGGTCTCAATAATTTCCAGCTTTGTGTCGTGCAGGCAATCCAGGTTGGCGGCCAGCACATCTGGATTCTGGCGCTCGTCCACTGGGTAGAGGGCTTCGCACGATTCGAAGACCACGCGGATGCAGCGCTCTACGTGGAAGTTTGCTTGGGTGGCTGCTTGGGTCATGTGTTACTCCTGGGTTGCATGGTCGATATGTAGTGTGGAGGTCAGTCGTAGATCACCGGGCCTGATGGAGGCGCTCAATGCGGTCTTATGTAGGGAGACAATGGGGGCTCGGGTTCTCGATCTTGCCGATCAGCCAGATATCGTCATCCTCATCGCACCAGTCATCATCAACGCCGGGGTGAGTGGGGATGGCGGTTACAGGGCTTGGCAGATTGCCGCTTCCGTTGGTATGGGTCTGGAGAGGCTGGATAGCGAAGGCTCTCACGGCTGCTCCGGGGTGGTTGTCGTTGAACCAATCATTTGTGAGCCATTCGTGTGGCAGAACCCCCGTTGAGAGGAGGCGTTACGGCGCACCTCATTTCCTCAGTGCGGCACCGAAGCCCCACTCCGGCACCGAATCTAAAAGCTAGTCGGGGCCGAATCAGGGGAAATCGAATTCTCGCCGGGGAGTGTGGTTGGGGCTGGTTGCCTCAGATTCCGCTCGCTCAAGACGTCGGCATGCTCGGTCGGTAGCATCCAGGTAGTCGTTGAAGGTTGGGGTTGCCTTCTCTAATTCATCAGCGAGGGCTAGGCAGTAGTTCACTAGCTGGAACGGGGTGGAATAACCCTTGCCACGACCAACCTCGTACTGGTGCCTGATCTCAATCGTCATCTCCCCGCTCGGGGATCGAATGAGTTTGAAATCACCTTTCGATTCCGCCCTGAGCCTTCGAGTGAGCGTCCCCTGGTGGTAGGACGTAGCCCCATCGAGAATTGAAGCCAGCCGACGAATGAGTGAGAAGTTCAGCACCCATGAGGCCTCTGCTTCCCTGGCAAGGCGAATCTCTTCGGCTTGTAACCTGGATTGGTATGCCTCGATCGACAGACCGTGGTACTGCACATCCTGTAGCAAGCGCCGCTCAAAGGAGCTGAGGCAACGATTGCGAGTCATGGAAACGTATGGCTTGAGATAATGCATGCATCCCATCTTGGAGATCCGCTGTACCTGCTCAGCAAGCGGGTGGGTGGCATTCCACATCCATTCTGGAGTGAAACACTCCATCTCCCGATGTAGAAGCTCAGCGTAGGACTGGCTGTCCTGCAGGCACTGAAGGAACAGCGCGACAGTCACTGTCCGGGCTTGATGCTCTAGGGGGAGGCGTTGAAGGCGATGACATGCGTTTGTGGCTAGAGTCAGCCAGTTGGGTAACCTATCGACGCCAAAGCTTGGGGTTGGGTTTTTGAGCGGGGCAACGGCTCGCTCAAACGCTCGGGCCTGCTTGGTCACGCTCCTTAGCCAGGGTGAGCGTTCAGCGCAACGAGACATCATCCCGAACTGCCGCTTGCTGTAAGTCAGGTCTGGCCCATCCGGGATCATGAACCAGCCCTCGTCCACAGCTTCCAAGATGGCGATGACGTGCTCAGCCAGCTCTGTAGGCACCTTTCTCGCCACAATGGCGCAGGCGATCACTACACCGGCCGCTAAGTCTATTGCCACTCTACGGGCGTATGGCATCGCCTCCATGTTCCCCAGTGCCATAGCGTCAATCTGGATCACTCTCATCACTTGCGGGCCAACTCCTGGGCGATACCTAGTAATGGGTGAATCGTCGACGCTATCCGCAGGTGGCAGAACCCTATGGCGTATCTCTTCTTGTTTTGGTCCTTTTTTGGGGCAGTCGGTAACCACTATTGGTGGAGGAGACGCAATTAATGACCCCGATGACAACCAACCTGGTTCTCCAGCGATCGTGGCATGCGCTGGTGCTGTCCAGGCCGACCGAACGAGGGCTCCGTTCATTCCGTGATGCAGTGTTCAAGGTCCTATCCGAGTACCGCGTAACCGCATGCAATGAGATGTACGACGCCTTGACCAGCCTTGCCAGAGTTATTGGTATGGCCAATCTCACCCCTGAAGACATCAGCCGCATTGGAGATCAGATGGACTTACTACAGGCAGCGGCTCGCAGGGCAGACGATTCATCCGATAGCAGTCGAAACCCAGCTGCGATCTTCATTCCAGGTTTTGGGAAACGAGCGAAGTTTTTCGCAGATTCCATGTCCTCATCGGGGTTCCAGATTCTTAGGCTGGAGCCAGGTGCGAGCGCGCCACTTGAACCCTCAATGAGGGAACGAATCCCAGCGTCAGGGACGATCCTGGTTGGAGACGGGGTCCTTGACGATGCGGCTGCGTCGGAGGCTCTGTCTCAGCTTGCGGCAAGGCATGAATCAGACCTGCTGGTAGTGATCGCTGTGGACAAAGCATTGAGTTTTGATCAGCGGGTGCGAGCGACAGCATTCGGGGCGGTACGAATCCTCGGTCTGGAAACGGAGCCAAAGGCGCTCAGGTCTCTAATTCGGAGCCGTACTCGGGATTCGGAATTGAATGGATTCCGTGTGCTGCTCCTCGATGACTCGCGTACTGACGCCTACGTTGCCCAGAAGTACATGCGCGAGGAAGGTTTGCTAGTCGAACACGTTCAATCCCCCAGTGAAGTCCTTGAAGCAATTGAGCGTTTCAGGCCGGATGTGGTGGTCACCGATTTCCACATGCCGGGGGTTAATGGTGACCAGGTGGCGAGTGTGATCCGCCAAGATCAGGAAGCGACCATGCCGATCGTCTTTCTTTCATCAGAGCGAAATGCTGAAACCCAGCTACTGGCGCTCTCAAAGGGTGGTGATGCGTTCGTTCAGAAACCCCTGAAGCGTGGCGCCTTCATTACCGCACTGAAGGCCTTAATTTCGCGCTCTAAGGCAGCTGAGACACGGATGCGGCGTGACCCTCTGACTGGGCTTTTGAACCATGGGCAATTTATCACCTCGGCCTCGAGACTCTGTGCATCACAATCCGAAAAGTCCGCTTCTCTTGTAATGCTAGATATCGACCATTTCAAGAGCGTCAACGACACGTTTGGTCATCCAGTAGGAGATCGCGTCATTGTCGGCCTGGCCGAAATCCTTGCTGAGAACCTGCGCTCGACGGACGTTGTCGGAAGAATGGGGGGCGAGGAGTTCGCCGTAGTAATGGTCGGAGCTGATGTAGGTGAGGCAAGGTCTGTGATCGACCGTCTGCGTGAGGCCTTTGCAGCGCTACAGTTCATTGGAAACGAGGCGGGGGAGGGCGAGGTCTGGTTCACCTGCACTTTTAGTGCCGGCGTAGCCCCACTATGTGGTGTTGTCGCAGATAGTCTGAGGAAAGCCGATGAAGGTTTGTATCTAGCCAAGAACCACGGACGCAACAAAGTTGTAGTCAAGGATTAGGCATTTGCTCAAACAAAAACCCCGCAGCCGCGGGGTTTTTTGTTGGTACCGAAACTACGCCCTGAATCTGCCTTCGAAGACGTTGCTGTCCGGAACGGCATCATGGTGATCGCCTTCCGGGAAATCAACCAGTGTAGAAGAACGATCGTGGCCGATCTGCGCCAGTGCTTGTTCCATTTGTTCGTTTGAATCGAACTCGGCGCGAGGGAAATCTTCAGGCAGATCCACTCGGGCCATAAGGTGCTTGATGTCCGCATGGGACAGCCATGGACGGGCGCGCATCAGCTTGATGATCTCGAGTATGACTGTTTTGTTGCGTTGCACAGCCTCAACACAACGGCCCATGACACTTCGGTGCAGCATTTGGACTCGGTTTGCTTTAAGCATCCCCTCAGCCTCGCTGACCGGGCGCATGAGGTTGCCTTTGCCTTCGAGAAGGAGATATCTGACTGCAACCTCTTCAAAATTCTGCATATCGTCCATTGCAGCTTCGGAGTTCGTGTTGCGGATGATGTGTTCTGCGGCGCTTCCGATCAGCAGCATGTGCATGCGCCAGTAAAGCATCGCCGGAGTCGAAAGCAGGTTCATCTCAGTGAAAATCTTCGCCGTACGAGCGTTGAGGTCTAGAGATGCGCTGAAAGAATCAGCAATCAGGCAGTCGCTGCCGTGGTAGGCAATAATCCGGGCGGCCTGGTGGATCATAAGGCGAGTTTCGTCAGCCATAGTGATCTGGAAGGCTGGACGCTGCTCAACGGTCGGCACAAAGCCGGCTGGTAGGATTAGAGCCGTGCTAGCAGCATTTTCGGAGCCATGTCCGCCTTCGCCCTTCTGACGTACGCCTGATGTCCAATAGCCTGCTCCAAGCAATGCGAGCACAACGACAGTGGTCAAGGTGTAGTAGAGGTTATCAGTCAGCAGCCTCCAAACCGGCGCCGAGCCTACGTAGGCAAAAAGACTGATTGCCGCCGTTACCCACACGTATGTGAGCCCCCGCTGGAAACCATCGCTGATTGCGGTGAGAACAGTTCCTGCCTTCGCGGAATAGATGGCCTGGATCAACAGGGCAAACCCCACAACCATCGAGCAGACGATCGTTACCAGGGAGCCAAATGCAATCAAGTCATGAGGTTTGTCTGTATTGCTATAGCGGGCGAGAACATAGAGCCCAACGACAGCAGCCGACAGGAAGAAGGGTGTGACCCAGCCGGGCAAAAGTCGCCCGGCGTCTTTAAGGTTTTGCCAACTGCTCATCGTCGATCTCCATTACATCTCGGCAGGTGCTGATTCAGCAGGAGCTGCAGCTTCAGTGGGTTTTGCTGCTGTCATATCCGCTTTAGGCTTTCCTGCTTCAGCTTTTGCTTTTCCCGCTTTTGGCGTCTCTGCTTTTGACAAGGCCCCCGCAACTGGCGCCGCAGAGGACCCCTGTGCAGCAGTTAAAGCAGGGGGCACAGCCGCGGGGATCTGCTCTTGATGTTGCTCTTCGCGTTGCTGTTGATTTTTGGTCTGAACGGTGCCTCCACCAGCGACTTGTTGCTTCTTCAAACGTTTACGCTGGTTTTTGCGTTGGCTTTTCGAAAGTACAGGCTGATCTGGTTTGGAGTTGGCTGGTGCTACGCTCTGAACCTTAACAGCGCTTGGGTTCGCCGCTGGCTGAGCAGCCGCCTGTTTCGCTTGCGGTTTCAAAACCGGTTTGGGTTGGCGATCACGTTTATTTGCACCTTCAGGTGCACGGCGAGGAGTGATGTCGATATCGCGCTCGATCTGGACGAGCGCGTCTTCGAACATACCGATGGCCTGCTCGTAGGAGGTGCTCGCCAGGCGATACGCTCTCCGTGGATTCGGTCCCTGCCGTACCGCAAGTTCGCGGAGTCGCTGGTCGACTCGCGCGACGCGTACTGCCAGACCAAACATCGATGCGGAGCGCTCACCATCAATGCGCAAGACGCGTTCCATGCTGTTTTGATTACCTGGTTGGTTTTGGGCGTTGTTCTCGGCCATGGTCGTTCCTATCGAGGTGCGGCAAAGGATTTCAGCCAATTGAACTTGGCTGTGTAGTTGGTGCAGCTGAAGAAAAACTTCTGCGAGTCGCGTGCATGTTCCAGGTAACTCGCGTTGTCAGATGTCACGAAGGCGCCCCATATGTCGACCCAGACCAGCTGAACCAACTTGTGGGGCAGGTAGCACACTTCGATGTAGCGGTACTCTGGAGCCCGCAGGTACACCTTCACCACGTAGATGAGGAGCAGGACTAGGAGCACTATCTTTAGCGAGCTTGCGATTGGGCTTTTGTCGCTGGAGTCGGATTCAGCCACCGGTCTCCTCCTTGTGGATGCTTATGGAATAGCCTGTCATACGCTTTACAAGATCCAGGCATTCACCTACGGGCATGCCTCCAATGACGAGTCCACCCAGAATTCGTAAGGCCTCCTGCGCTTCGTCTATGAAGACGCCTAGGCTGCGCGACCAGTCCTCCCAGCAGCGCGCCGAGACTGGAGTCAGGTATTGCGCTATTGAGCGGGCCTGTGCGATGGCGCGGATGTTCGGGGGGGACTGCATCAGTGCAGCTTGGCAATGCCGCGCTAGATATTCGCCGGCGTTGATGCGTGTAGCTATCAGCTCTGAAAGCTGTTTCCCGCGGCCGGCCCTTCGCATTGCATCAGCATCATCCATACCTATACCCAGGACAATGATGCTCAGCGTTATGCCTACAGCCTCACAGGCTCTAATGGACTGAAGGGCACCTCCATATCCGGCGCTGTCGCCGTCCACCATGTGTGCAGCCTCTGTAACCCCTTTGCTGGCGAGGTAGGCTGCCTGCGCGTCATTGATGTGGGCCTGGCCTATTGCAGTCCCCCAATGATCCAGTAGCTGCAAAGCCCAAGCGTCAAACGTGCCTTCGACACAGATTGGGAATCGACCGTGGCGCCGGCTGAAAAGATAGGGAATGTTTTTGGCGAGGCTGTTTGAGAAGCGGTACTTCTTCACCTTGTCGGTGCCGTTACCTACAGGAATCCGGCCCCAGAGGCGCACGTCACCGTCTTCGTGAGGCCAGTAGCCTACGACTCGACCATCCAACACGTTCCATAAAAAATCGGGCTTGCTTTCGTCGTATCCGATGTAACCCTTCTCTCGAGCCGTTTCCTTGGAAATACCGAGGGCTTCGAGGAGGGTTAGAACTTCCTTGGCGGTAGTGAATACACCAAGGCGCATGGCTGCCATGTCTTCGTCCGTGTATCCACGGGCGCTCTGGAATTCATCCAGGATTTTCTTGTTAGACAGGGCCAACTGCTGGGTGACCTTTACGATGGCCTTGCCTGGGCTAATCGTGGGAGCTGCATTGGCGGATGTTGTGGGTGATGAACTAGCAACTGAGTGACCAGCGCGTGGTTCCCGCTCTGGTGGTTTAACGCCGGCAGCAGCGCACAGCAGTTTGATGATTTCAGCGTTTGTCTTCTGATGCTTTGCGAGGACGTCCCAAAGGGTCGTCGGCGACTCAAGGCAATTTTCCTTACGATTGCACTGAACGACGCTGTGCCCGGCGTAGTAGTAAGCGCGCCGCTGACCACATTGCGGGCAGTTCAACTCATAAGAGCCGTTGCCTTTGCGGGCACTCGGATTGAGATGGTCAAGCAGTCCGTCTTCGACAGCATTAATCTTCGGATAGACCTCATCTCTGATGAAATCGCCTATCCGTACAGGCGTCCTCATTTAGCTACCGCCACCGCCAAACGCGGACTGAGACTGCTTACAAACTGAGGGCATGCGCCTTGGTCCAGGGCAATTTCTCCGAGCTTGTCGCGTAGTGTGCGGCGGATTTTCCAGACCTGTTTTGCAGACAGATCAAGCATTTCGCTGATATCGATCGAGGAGTGCTGCTCCAACACAGAAAGGCGTAGTAGCTGATATTCACGTGTTGAAAGAAATCGGCGCAGACGCTCTATGTTCTGATGCTGGGCTTGAAGCCCTTCATCACCGAGCACAACTCCGTCAGAGAGGAATTGCGGTAATACCGACAAACCATCCGTGTAGTCCTTCACAGCGAGGGTGTATTCGTGCTCAAGCGCATGAGCACGCGGGGCGCTGCCTATGGTGTCTATGCTAACTACATTCATTCGCTGAGCGGCGGGGATCTCATCAAAGATCTTCGCTAACCCGTGGAGCCGGATGTACTTAAGCGCGTAACCAATTAGAGCTGTACCACGACCAGCAGCCGGCTGCTCCGCATAATTGCGGATGGCCGACTTGGTAGTCTCGTACAGGTCTGAGTACAGAACCGACAGAATCTCGTCATCGGAAAGACGGCTACGGATTTTCTTCCGAACCTCTGCGATCCACTGGGGACGTGATTCTTCGTGGCAAACAAAAGCCCATGGATCGAGCTTTAGAAACTGCTGGCACGACAAAGCTGCGAGCCAGTCATTCCGCTTGCTCATGAGGCTCATGGCCCCCCTCCTCCGGCAGACGCCGGCTCCTAAGCGCGAGGGCACAGAGTGCTCTCGCTTTCTCGACCACCACGACAGTGGTCGACCCCTCTCTACGTGTTTCAGCGAGCAGTGCTCTGCTGGTCTCCAGTGCTGCCCCGTAGGTCCAGCACCAGTAGTGCGGGCGATTCTATTGGGCGTTCCTGTGACAGGCAACCCAAAAAACGGAAGCGAAATCCACGAATACAGGGGGGCGAGGGGGGGAATATGGGACACAAAGGACTCGACTGTGTGCAATGCCGCGCAGTCGAAAAAACGCCACAGCCCGCCTGGCGCAAGGAATTTGACGCCTTAAAGTCGACACTGATGGCACCTTAATGGCATGCATTGGTCAAGCATGCCTTTCTAATACCGTTTGTCGGTTACTGGTCGATTTTTTGAAAGGCGTTATGTTGATGGGCAGAAATGGAGGTGGTGCCCTTGTTTAGTCTTTATCAGCAGATTCTTAAAGCCGTGCGTGTTTCAGACTTATCTGCACGCGGGCGCATCCGGTGCTGGGTGCTGCATCGCAACAGCTGTCACTGTTCAGTAGCCATCCTTTCGATGGTAGGCGTGAGGGTTGAGGCGCAGGTCCTATGGCGCGGCAGTGTTGCGCCGGCTGAGACAGAATTCTTACTGGACTACTTCAATAGCCAAGTCGGCGCTGGGGTGGCCCTTGTGGATGCCATGAGGCGACAGTATCTAACCGCTGCGGGTGCATCCTTCCTCGATCGGTTGAATGACTCGGCCGGCTCGTCAGCTATGCATTAAGCAAGTAGGGGCTTCCTCATATTGAGGCGGGGAGCGTTATTCGCTGTTGTATTCATCATCTACCGTGTTGTGCAGGGGAGCGGCGGATTGGACGCAAACTCTACGATCGGAGAGTGCGACAGCTCTTGGGCAGCCTCGAAACTGTACCAATGCCGACGGCGGTGCTCGACACGTGTTCGCCATGAGGACGTCGTATTCAGATGCGCTGCTAGTGGTTGTCTCCTGGTAAACCACATCAACTTCAGCTCTCACGCTTCGCTATTTTCCACGACGACGCTTGCAGGAGCCGCCATAACGGTGCATTTGCAGCGTTATGGCAAATGATCTTATGCCGGAGTGACACCCATGACTTGTCAGATAGGACAGTGGCCATCCTGAGGTCGGCAAGAAAGGTTACCTGCTACTAGCGCATTCGCATGCTCAAGAACGAAGCAGGTGCCCCCAAGCTTGCTAATGGGATCACAAGCGCGTGGAGGGCGCCGCCACGCCTACGCAGGAGTTGAAGATGAATCCGATATGTCTGGCGTGGCGGTGCCCCAGACCTGATAGCTGGATATCAGAGCAGCTTTCGGCGCCTGGACCCCGCTCTGGCCGAGCATATCTATGTGACCTGAAGCCTCGACCTGCATCGGGTCCGATTGCTTCTATGTGTGTCTGATGTTCCACACCATGCGCGCCTGCATGGTAAGTGGATGCGGTCTTGGCTATCTCGTTGTTAAGACGGCAACAGCACCACGGCAACTCCGTCAGCTAAGCAGACGTCACTGATCACTTTATGAAGGGACTCTTCGCGCGAGCTCGCAGGCAGGATCAATGCCATCGGTCGCTCTTGGGAAAGCTGTCGCAATAGGTCGCTAATCCTGAGAGCTCTTGAATTGCCGTTGAGAGCCATTTCGGCTGGGGTACGCCCGAGTACAACTTGCTTGGCCGACATCGATAGGCTGATCTCTGGCAGCGCATCATCATCAATATGGCAGTAGCGGCCCACTGTTGATTGTCCTAAGCGGTGCCGATCCAGGGTTGACCTTAGCCAGTAAGGCCTCCCGCTTGAACTCTTCCCGTCTGCGGGTAGATCCCCGCGATCATGCAGCCGCTTCAGAGTTGTCCTATGCGTGCCTATGTACCTGGCCGCCTTCGTGGTTCCCATCTTTTCCATCAGTGATTCCTCTTCGGTCTCTCTGGGCCCAGAAAGACGCTTTCCTGCCCACGTCGTTTGGTCGCATCAGCTTTCTTCGAAACGCCTAGCGCAAGGACAGCAAACAAACAAAGTATGCGCATGATTACATTAGACGGTGATTTACGTATAAAAGTGCGTAGGTTTGGCGGGTGGCTATTTTGGGCGATCAGCTACGTCGGTCACTGATTCTGGATGCGATACCGACACAAGTGCAACCAAAAACGGATGCCGCATACGCGAGAGAATTTGCTTACACGATTTTGGAGTGCGCTCATGCTCCATAACAGGATAAATAGAGATATTCAGCGATAAGAAAGAGCTAGCAGGCGCTTTCACGCTATGAAGGATGCACAGTTGCCTGCATGCCGCCGCTGACTGTAAAGGGTTTGAGTAGGATTGCTGGCGTGGTTCACAGGTAGATTGCAGAGGATGATCAGGATGTATTGCGATCCGATCATGTCGATTGGCGATGTGCACATATCAATTGCGACAAAACCGACCGAAAATGGGCCGTGGAGAGGTAGAAGGGTGTAAATGCGGGCAAACGTCAGAAACAAACAGCTCCTCGAAAGCTTCACGAGAAAGCTTGAATTGGCGAGAGCGGCGCGCGGATCTGTTCTTGATGAACTGGTCGCCAGGATGACGTTTATTGAGAGCGAGCTATCAGAGCTTGGGGCGCGGATGCAGAAGCGCATCGATCACTCAACCCGCACGGTCCCGAAAACAACCTGGTTTGTTCAATGGGCATGGCGGGCGCATCGCAACCCAAGGAAGGTAATGCCCATTGAAATCTACCTAGTCACGGAACATCGTGGTGGTGATAGCGTCAAGCAGAGCCGGTTATCACTCCGCATTCGCGGCGAGCGAGTGGCTCGCCTTGAGCCATATCTCGGCCCAAGAGCCGCCAAATTGTTCTCGAAGGATCTCGATAGGTTTCTTGTGCTGGCCAACACGGTCGTGGCCTGGATCAACGCATTGGCACCTCGGGAGGCTCATCTCTTGAACGAAGCCCCTTGGTCCTACGGCCTTAGCAAATGGATTGGCTTGGTCGGAGGGATTTGTGAGAAGGCTGCCCTCACACTTGCGGGAACGGTTGAGCAGTTCCTCGCCCTCGATGCCGAATTAGATGACCTTGTTTTCGAGTTCAATGCTGCTCTGCAGCCGGTAAGATTCCACTCCATTATCTGCAGGCGAGACTGCCCCACACTGGATCGGCTCGCACCAGCTGAGCCTCGGTTTAGGGTAGTAGTTTCGTTGAACCGAAAAACCGGCAGGCGGAGCAGCCGTGACGTTCAGCTGTACAAGGCTGACTTGGCTGTTGAGCGTCTAGCCGCGGGGCTGAGTAGATCGTTAGGAAGAGAGCCGTCAGTAGAAGAGATCGCTGAGGCTCGAGCAGCACAACGCAGTCGATCGCCGAACCCATGGCTCACTGCAGAGCTGATTCAGCATTGCTGGCTGGGGAAGCACTCGTCTGGGCTGCTCAGTAGGCAGAAAAAAATGGTAGCGGTCATGGAGAAGTGGCGCCCTCTTAGGGACACGATCCAGTCGCTGCTGTAGTCAACGTAGAGGGAATACAAGATGTCGGAATCGATTGAGCAGTTGCTCGCCATTGACCTTGGTAACGGCTACACAAGTTACATGTCTGGTACCGGGGAGAAAACTGGTGGATATGCCTCGCTCGTCACTGAGTCCAGATCCAGTCAAGGCCTAGGTAACGGCTTCAGCCGGGAAGCATTCAAGACGAAGAGCGGCTCCTACTATGTTGGCGATGATTGCCGCGAGGACGGGGCCGTAACACGGAGTACCGACTCCTCCTTCTATTCCTCAGATACGATTCGCGTGCTGATGCTTCGGGCTCTTAAAGAGTTCGGGCACAAGCAGCCAATCATTGTGACCGGCCTGCCGACAGAGTTCTTTCATACCCACCGTGATGAATTCGCCAAGGACATCAAGCGCTGGGCCCTGGAAGAAGGCTATCAGCCAGCCAAGGTACAGGTCCTTCCTCAATTTGTTGGCCCCTGGTTCGACCCGGAACTAAAGGACATCTCAGGAAAGCCGTTTGACCCTTCTTCGGTAATGAAGGGTAAGTGGGGCATCATCGACATCGGGCATGGGACTGTCGACGCCGGGCAATTCATGAACGGCAACGTCTCTACTCACCAAGATCATCGCTATGGTGAGTCATCCGGGGTGTCGAACATTCATAAGCAGCTGTTTACGTCCTTGCGAGACCCCGAGGTACTGAACAAGTCCTTGCCGGCGAAGTACCGCCTTCCAAATGGATTTTCCATGGAGCGGCAGACTACTGAGTACACGATGGACATCTGGCTTCGCCAGGGTTACATCCCATGGCGAGGGGAACAGCTTCCGATTGATCAGATCAGTTTGCCGGCACGCCAGAGCTATGCCGATGACGTCATTCCTCGCGTCGTAGACAAGCTATGGGGCACAACCGACTTTCTCAATGGAATGATTTTCGCCGGCGGCGGTGCAACCGTATTGGGTCACGAGCTGCTGAAGAAGCACGTGAAGTGCCCAATTTTCGCCGCGGACGATCCCTCAAACTCTATAGTCCGTGGTCTGCGGCGCTACTACATCACTCAGAACTTCAAAGAGCACGCCGTTCTGAGGGTAGACCGTGGCTAAGGCTAAGGGAGGGGTCGTTCACATCCAGGCAGTGCTGGTGGCTGGATATCATGACGCGCTGTTGACATTGCTTGGTGGAGACAACCGCCGGATGGCCAACAGCCTAGCCTTAACTATTTCTGAGGCATGCATTGATGTTTGGCCGATCCAAATCAGCGACTATGATCAACCCGGGTCGGGTGAACAGCAACCGGTGAAGATTGCGCTCAACAGCGAAAGATTCCCGCGGTTGTATGCCCTTTACAGCCGTCTTTCGTCTGGCGCAAAAGGTCAGACACTCGTCAACCTGATGAACCGGCATCAGATGTTGAAGGACGCTGATCCAGAGGCTGCTAATGCAGCTCTGAACAAGCTGCATAACTCCTGGTTAGATGCTCCGGCTGCCGCAACTCAAGAGGTAAGGTCGGAGCCGGTAGTAGCTTCTACATTTGTCAGCCAGGACGTGGTCACAAGCAGAACAGAGGCGACAGCGGTTCCTACAAGTCAGCCTGCCGAGGCGGAAATTATTCAAGATCCGCTATCAAGCGTAGCTCCGATGATGTTCTAGGCAATCCAGAAGTCGGACAGGAGCCCTTCGCTACAACGTAGGGCTCCGATCCTGACGCATCCATCCCAGTTCTCGAATGCACTGAGGCATTTAGAGACAGTCTCAACGGTTGCGATAGACACCAGAACGGGTGCAATAGTTGGCCACCGTTCAGTCTGAGTCAATGTGCCTGTCGCTGGTTCAAACTTGAAAACGTAGGCGCCCTCTGGCAGAGCTTCGAGGCGATTAATAAAAACCTCGGCTGCCTGCTCGAACTTGCTAGAGATCATGCGCGCTCCGATAAGACCCAGAACAAACCTCGCATGACATAGACTCGGACGCTTGGTCGGCGGTCCGCAAACCAATTGAGTGCATAGGTAAAGAAGCCAGGGTTGTCTGCCTCGATCGGTGGGACAGTCTCACTGTGGTTTGCAATGTACCGTGCGGTGACCGTCAGGCCAGAGGTGGACTTGGCGAATTTGAGGTCAAATTCAGCAGCCATCCCGTCAGGCAGATTAACGCCAAGATGACCCATGACCGATACGATATCCAAAACTGGTAGTGCAAGTTCAGATCCAGGACGTAAGGAGCGAGCTCGTTGCGCGAGAAAGATATTCTCAGCAGCCGGCCATTCTGAAACCAGCTGGTTGGATTCAAAAGCGTCTGCCGCCTGCAGGTAGCCGCAGTCGACATTGATCTGAGGCTTCAAGTGGTGGCTCCTTAGCTGAGTAATCATTCGCTTGTTCTCGGTTTACTGGTCTATCGAGGTTGCTCAAGCTTTGCTGAGCGAACAATGGATTTGCGAAAGACCTTGGAGTTGGAGATCCAGCCTGCTGAAACTTCTTCGAGAGGTGGGGCCGTTAGGCCACCGCCGGCTGGTTCATGAATCGTCGCAACAAAGCGTTCGGCTTCAGGGATTCGAAACACGCCAACTTCATGCAGCATCACAAGCAGTCCATCTGCATCGTGCTCGCTTAGGCTGGGTAAAAGGTCTAGCGCTTGCGTGATCGTCTCCTCATCCTCTTCGCGCTGTACCCTGGGAACGAACGGGTAGTTCCCTTTCGGAATCTCCACGCCCGGGTAGGCTGAGAGAATTTCGCCGGAGGCTTCTGCCACAAATCTGATGCGAGATACTAACGACTCAACAGTAATCGTCCATGGTTTGGGGTTCAGCAGATCCGATGCAGTCGAGACCAGGTCAACAGAGTAGGGGAGTAGTGCGTTGGGGTTGCCATCCGCACTACAACGCACCAGGTTGCCAAAGCAGTCCAGCAGGTACGACGGCCGGATTTTGCTGTCATGCACAAAGACCAAATCGGCAATCATCACTCGGAAATCCTGTTCAGCGTTTTAACCAAGCGCTTAACCCCTTTCTCGATGTAGTACTCACCATAGTAAGCGTGGGTGGTCGGCTGAGAGAGCAGACGCTCCTTGTTAACGAAGGGTTCGTCTACCTTGAACTCCTCGAGCAACCCCGCAATCACCCGGCCAGCGCTTGCAGTGTTGCCAGTTTGCGGCAGCCAGGCGCGCACAACCTCCCCATCGCCGTTGACCAAGAAGACCATGGTGGGCCACCAATCATAGAACTCGGAGGTTTCGCCAGCATCGCCGCCTTTCTTGGTAAACAACTCCTTGTGCCACTGCCCCATCTTGCTGTCGTTGAAGCGAAAGAATGGGGTAACCCAGTCTTTGAACGCAAGATTCGCACCGCCAGAGAAGCGCGACACTGGAGAGACGAAGTAGTTGTTGATGCACTCGTTAAAAGCAAAGCCGCACCCACCACTCGACCAGGAGTAGAACATACCACTCGATCCCCAAGAACCGGAGACTGATGTTGGAACTTCGTCGTACCCCAGGTAATTGACCTCAAGAGGGATGTCATTGGCTTTAACGAACTCGTGGATGACGTTCAGAAATCGCCCATCAACCTCGGCGCGATCTTTAGCGCTTTCAGCCTTCTTCCAGGAGGAGTCCCAGTTTTTTGCATCACCTGGTCTTGTGGTGGCCGAGTAAACGTTGGCGGCCACCCAGAGAGACCAACCTTTAGGCTTCCACGATGCATCACTGAAACCCCATACGGTGCGGGGGCTTGTGTTCGGAACAGGATTTGGAGCAGAGCTAAGCCGGTGCAGTGCGCCTGGCAGCTGGAAGGTCAAGCCTTCATCAACCTCGCCCAGTGGTTTGGGAAGCTCGACAGACTGCCCTCCGCATCCAGATGCGAGCAGTGCGATCACTAGAGGTGCGATCAGTCGGGTTTTCATTTGATTCTCCTTGATGGGCGTGACTTCTCTATAACGGCCGTCAACAGCATTTCAACCAGATTCGTACGTGAAAGGCAAAACAGCCTTTAAAAAAGAAAGCCCACATGGATGTGGGCTTTCTTCATGTGTATGCCGCAGAGAGCTATTCAGTTGGCCGAGAAAGAGGGCTTTTGGTTGCTGGAGTCGGAACCGGGTTCTTCAAAAAACCAGGGTCCGGAGTCTTCTTTGGAGACTCACCAGAATCTTTGCCGCGGCTCATTCGTTGATTGGTGAGGATGGACGGTTGCGATGGAGACTGCGAGCGGCCGCCGCTGACGATCCTCGCACCGCCAGAAATTGCTTGTTGTTGAGCCATTTTGGTAGCAGCTCCTGATGGGCTGCCACTCCCAGAAGGGGCTACGCCACCTGTAGCTGCACGAGCCGCAATTGCACCCTTACCAAAAGAAGCAAGTTTCATTACCGCACCAACCACGGCTGCGCCGGTCGCAGCGAGCCCCAGTGCACCTCCGCCTGGGTTGAAGTTGTTCATTCCCTTCACATCATCCCAGATCAACATCTTGGCAAAGATGACTTCAATGACACAGATTGCGATAAATACAACGTATTGCGCAGTACCTGCAGAGATAAGTAATGTGTTATTTCTTGCAAAGTTTCCTGCGTTATACCCCTCAATCAATTCACCGTTGACTGAGAGCAGTGTCGCAGCCATCGAAAGGCAGGCGTCATTTGTAAAAGGTACAAGGAACGCAAATGCCATCAGCTTAATAAACGAAACCAGAATTTTCGGACTTATAAAAACCGCCATGACACATACGAGAGGAAACATAACTACTAACAAGCCAACTAGCATTGCACAGCCGTTGATTGACATAGGGATCATGTATTTGAGCATGATCTCTCTAAACTTAGAACCTATGTCAGCGAAGGTGGTATAGCTCGCATCTTTAAGCATTTCACCAATCCGCATGCCGCCATTGTGGTCAAGCAAATTTACGGCACCATACCCTGCGAGCGTGTGAAGCGGGGTGTCGGCAGTTCGATTTTGCGCACGAATTTGATTCTCAATATCCGTGTACATCATCATTGTTGCATCGCGACCATCGCGGCCTAAGGCTGTCGCTTGGCCAATGCGTGTGTTTTCAGAAATAGCTGCTTGCCATGCCCGCTGCCCTTGGTCAAGCATTCGGTATAGATCGTAGCAATTCTTGGGGTAAGCAGCTGCCGGGTCCATGTAGGTGTCTGATTCTGAATCTTCTCCATAGACAGAATTGCGATAATTCATCCCCTCGACATCTGAAGAGTCATAATAGATTTCGCTTGTCCCTATGTCTTTCTGGAAAAGCTCCTGTGCCCAGTATTCTTTCGTAGGAATCTTATATCCAGTGAAAGGCACTGTTTTACCATCGAATGGGTTTTGTTCTTCTGGAATCGCCTTTAGCAGCTCGACTCCTGATGCAACACCATCTCGAATCTTGTTACCGCCATCTCTATTAAACCAGACCGTTGATGTGACTAGTTTGTTCATGTTTGGATCTTTGCCGGTGGCTTGATCGATTAAGGTATTTGCGTTGTCCCATTGGACTTCAGCTTGCCCAATGCCAGCAGAACCATAGAATCCGATATACCGTCCTGCAGCTCTTGCTTCCGGGTTCTTCCCTGCAACTGCCTCGTATGCAGGCTGACAGAGATTAATATAATCTTTGTACATGTCAGCCACTGGGCTATCTACAAATCTCTTAAGTGTTTCTTCGTCCGTTACATGATAGGCGTTGTCAAATGCGACTTGAAAAGCATCCTCATCCTTTACAGAATCCAACGCTTCCTTAAATAGTTGGTATATGTTACCGACAATCTGAACAGACCAGCCGGCACCATTTGCAAGTTGTACGTCTTCATACGCGCCAGGAACAGTAAATACGTCATCGGCAAGGAGAATCCCGCAGAGAGCCAAAACTCCTACACCTCCCGCCGCAGTACGCATCTTGTCAACTGGTGCTTTGCTCATCAAAACCAGTACCCAAGCGGCCCCACCTAAAAAAACTATGTTCAAAGCCGTTACAGCAAACGCAGCATGGTACGACTGGAACATGTTTATATAGTGGCCTGCCAACTCCCCGAAATGCTGATTTACCAGCTTCAGAAAGTCGTAGGAGGCTATGCCTGTTGAAACATCTACCGTTGGATCTGTAGATGCCATTACCGAACGCTCCTGTAAGTCGCTTGCAAGAGATCATTGCGTTCACGGTCGGCGTTAATCTTTGCCTTCATGATCTCGAGCTCTTTACGAAGCGCCTCAGCTGAAAGGTGGTAGCGCTTTACCATATCGTTGCTGATTAGCTCAGACTCGGCCTGGTTCGAGAGACCAGTCAGTACACCGAGCTCCAGCTTTGCTACTAGTGTCTCAAGTTCTTTCAACGTTGCCAGTGAGGCAAGGTTCCTCTGAGTATTTTCAAACACAGCAGGATTGGATGCGGCGAGCGTGCGCATGAATTTAAATTCATTATCAGTGATGACGATGTCTGCACGGTTTACTAATTGCTTATATGCGTCGTTCTCTTGGAAGTCTTTTGCACTAGAGCGGTAAACGTTCTTGTAAAGGTCTACGTACTCACTCGTCATCTTTTTGGCAACAGCTTCGATGGTCTCTGTTCTAGGAGTTACTGTAGTTGCACCTTCTTCCGTGCTGTATGATGGCAAAAGACCGCCGTAATCTTTTATGTCGTCACAACTCATTTCCGATGCAGCCAGGAGCAGAGCTGTAGTCCCTTCAGTGGATACTCCAGAGCAATGCTTGGTAGGGGTTATAGATTTCCCATTGCCAGGACTTCCATCCTGACCAGCTGCACCGCCGGACCCATTAGAAGAGTTTTTAACTCCGACAAGACCTCCTGTAGCACTCGATACAGTACCCATTAGAGCGCCAGCGCGAGAGGTTGCTTTGGCCTTCATATCTTGAGCGCCCTTTATCAAGGAGCCGGTCAGACCTTCCCCAGCCATGCATTCCGCGCTTTTGTATCCCGCTTCGGTAGTGCAATCAGCCTCTGCGAGAACTTGTTTCTTCTCCTCATAGGCCTTGTCTGCGAGCTGGCGTACACCGCTACAAGTCATATTTGAAAGGTCAAGGCCAAACTGCCCAACCATGTTGAGCTCGTCGATTACCGCTTTGACGGTGGGTTGGCTATACGCCAGATACATGATCGCTAGCGACGGAGCATCGCTAATAAACTGTTCGATCATGTCCCCGTACTGAGAAATCTGCCCGTCTAACACTGTACCCAGGTTAAGGCCATTGCACCCAACACCTACTTCCGTAGCACCATAGGCCTGAACAATATTCTGCTGGTTGTCCTGAAATGGGGCGAAAGTATCAAATCCTTTGGGGTTGAATCCGGTGCCAGTGGACGTAACTGCCTTGCCGTCGATCTTTACTCCAAAAAGATCCGTTGCGTCAGCCATTCGGCGAGTCCACGGTGAGTCGTCCGACGACGTGTCTGCAATCGCGTGTGTGGCGCTGAACATTGCTGCCATCAACAGAGAACAGCGAAGAAAGCTATTTTTAGTGATCATCATCGTTATTGCCCTGCTTTCGCTGTCTGGATGTATGTCATTGCTTGGAGGCGGTCTTCAAGTTGGAGCATGGTCCTATACCCGGTTAGCTTTTGCCGGCGAGAGGCGACCTTGTTGTCAACCCAAGTAACAGGCCACGCAACGATCCCCTGGTCTTGTGCCAAGTACTGACGTTCCTGTGGTTTAACAACACGCCCTTTGAGTCCACGCTCAGTGACGTTTCGTCGAAATGCCTCTTTGTCCTCATCAAGCTGGAATACCATAATCTGAAGCTTCGGGTAGCGCTGCTGAACTTTGGAAAGTATGTCAAGCTGCCGTTCGCAGACCGAACAGGTAGACTCAACAAAAACTGAAACACCTAGTGCATCAGTGTTAATTTCCTTAACCGCTGTACTTTTGCGTTGTGCATAATCCAGCCCTTTCAAATTCTCGAGTTCGCCAGCCTGCCATTTGGCCATTTTGTATAGTTCTGCAGACTTGTGGTATTCACCCCAAGTTTTATCGTTGTAGGTAAGCAAAGCTCTAGCCGCTTCTGGGCTCTGTTCGAGCTGTAGGCGTATCACTGCACTTGGTGTCCCTGGGACAAAGTTAAATTCAATGCCGTCCTTGTTGGTCAATCGCATTGGAGCAGTGGGATTTTTCTTAGCATTACGGTTCAGCGTGGAACAGTTTTGTAGCCACTTCATGTTCTGGCAGTCAAGAATGTTCGGAAGTTTATCTAGCTCCGCGTTTAGCTGTTCCTCTTTGTATCGGTCGACTTTGACTAGTGCAGTAGCGACCGCTGTTGCTAGTAAATCATTTGGATCCGACACGGTTGAAAGTACGGAGGAGGCGTTAAAAACGAGGCCGCCTGTTACGAAAGCAAGTACCATTTTTAGCTTATTATTCATCCGTATCGCTACCTTAAGGCCGAGGAGATTTGATTTATAACATCTTGAGTGTTAGCTACAATTCGAGGGTTCCCATTCTCAGGAATGAAAACAATCGCTGGCATATTCCGTACGCCATATTTAGAAGCTTCTTGACCGTTCATGTCAGGTCGAAATCCAGTTATTGGCATGTTGGAAAACTCCCGTGTGAAGACCTTTCTAGGATCCCAACTGGCCTGGTCGATAACGATATAGAACTGGAAGTCGACCTTATCGCCATAACGTGCTTGAACTTGTTGAGCCGCGGCAATAAGGCTCTTCATCGAGGGAGCATTTTCGGTTATGAATGCCTTTATAGTGACCTGTGGCGGCGAAGTCGGAAGATCTCCAACGAAACGTCCTATTTTGGCTTTAGCTGCGGCATATGCCTGTTTTGCCGCCTCTAACTCTTGTGGCAATGGGGTACCGCTGCTTCCTGCTATGCTCGGCGGCTTTCCGGCCTGCGAAAGCATTCTTTCAATTTGTGCCAGCATCGCCTCGCTTCCCCGGTGTCCACGCTTGGCCGCTTCGGCGAAGAATTGCTTCGACCTTTCAAGGTGATCTGGATACTCGGGCGATTTGGCCATTAGCATTCCCAAGTGATACATGGCGATGACGTTGCCAGCTTTTGCTTCTGGCAAGAGCACTTTCCAAGCATTGGGTTTATCGCCTTTAAGCATCAGCATGAGCCCTTCACCAACGCGTTGATCCTGGGTGGTCTGCCCATTTGTTGCTGTAGCGATTAGGGGCGCTACAAGTAGGCTAGCGACTAGCAGCCAGTGAAATGCGCGCATTGCGCTTCTCCTGCTCATATTTCGGCATGAAGTCGGCCATGTAGGCTTTTTGAAACTCCGACCTATTGTCGTGATAGAAGCGAACGGCATTCAGATCTGTGCCATGTTCGCGCTTGAGCCGTGCGAGGTATGAGGCCGCGTAGTCGAGGTTGTAGGCAGGATCGAGCCAGCGCTGCACTGACGCGGTTCCTGCGTCATGCCACCGGTAATTGATCTGTGCGATTCCGAGATCTGTGTTTTTCATTCTCAACTTGCGTACACGTATTTCTCCGCGGTCGACCTCCTTACGGTCATCCGTCCGCAGCTTCAAACTCGACATTGTGGCTAACCTGCTTGCATACGCCTGAGCAGCTTGCTGGCTATGGAAAAAACGTCTTGAGCCCTTGCCCTGAATCGGGCGTGCTTTGACCATCCAGGGCACCTGGCTAAGGCCCCAAAGAGCTTGAACAGTGGCGTTCTTGTCGTCGAAACGGAATGGTTCGCCATCTGCGTTAAATACCCAGGGATGCTTCCTGGATTCGTGCTGAGCGATCGCCCGCAGCACGATTCTGTCGACACCATGCCGCATGGCCGCTGCATCGATCATTGGGTCATAGCTAGATGCTAGAACCTGTCCGGAGGCGGCTAGCAAAATCGTGATTGCCAGGGCCTTCATCGCGGCGTGTCTTCTATGGTCGAGTAGTTGTGTGCTTGCAGCCACGCAATCGCCTTCGCCCTGGCCGGAAAGCACTTGTCGAATCTACGGAAGAGCTGTGGATGCGGATCTGCAGGGCTTGTGCCCAGATAGATGTGAAGGAACTCATGATGTAGAACGTAGCGGAGCACAGATTTTGGTGCGCTTTGTCCAAGCGAGGCGCTTAGATTCTGATGAATGAGAACTACTGATTTTCCATCACGCATCTCTGTACTGCCGGCGGCCACATAGAGCGTGTCTGTGCTGACACGATTGATCTGCTTTGCAACCTGGTCCCAGTTCGGGGTTCGCAGCTTCTGGAGAGTTTTTACGTAGAGCTTCGAGGCTTCTACATGGCGGACGTCGACGAATGGCTTGAGCTTGTCTCGAGCTGCAGGGTAGTCGCCGGCATGAAATGCCTTTATGGCGAGTTCCAGGTCAAGGAGCTGGGATGGGCTAAGGGAGTCGAGATCCGCTTTTGGCTCTGAAGCTTCGCTTGCGCTTGGTATACCCCAAAGGACATCTATTGGGCATTCAGTCCGGAAGTAATTCCGAGACACCTCTGCCGCTAAGCGTGTGAGCACTGCCTGATCAGCAATGCTCACAGTTTCGTGGATGTTAAATCGACGGGCACCCATTCGGTTGACTCCAGAACTTATGAACGACTTCTCCAGCCGAGTTCTGCAGGTCGATACGGTCTCCTGTGATTGCCACGCGGAACCCAGCAATGTAGTCGCCTTGACCGATCATGGTGTCTTCGCGGTTAGTGTCCACAACGAAGGCATGAGCGACGCAGGTGCTGCAGTTTCTTGCTGGTGGAGCAACGGCTTTCACGCAGATCTTCGGCCTGGGCCCTACCTTGGGTTTCTCCTGGGTAGTGGCATAGGAGCGCGGTTTAGCTGCGGAGGATGTTGAGTTAGAGGGTGCCTTCGGCTGATGACTCGGTGCATTCGCTTTCGCATCGAGTGCTTTCTGCAAATCGAGGATCTTTTGATCCTGCAGCGCCAGCTTTGCTCTTAACTCGGACATCTCTACAGCCTTATCCGCTTGCATATTCGGCTGCTGCTCACTATCCGGATTCTTTTTGGCGTCGCCAGCCAAAATGGTGTCATCTTTTCCCGCAACAACATCGCCACCTACGTGCCCGAATTGCGCTGCTGGTGGCGCAGAGAGAAGGGGGCTTCCTGCCGTGCCAGATTGAGCAGTGTTTGCATCCGCCTGCACTCCTGACAGTTCCCCAAATGGCGAGCCAGCAGATGACCATTGTGGCGCAGGCAGCACTTCCGGTGAGCCTGCATGCGATTCGCTCGTAGGCTCTTTTGGGAAGCCGAACGGGCTTTCTGCATGAGGCGGAGATGGCATTTGACTTTTGTCATCTTTCGGGACGTTTAGCGGACCTACTAGATCAAGCTCTTCCATGGTGGCGCCAATAGGGTTGATGTTCGCACCACCATTGCCCAAGCGGCTGTCTTCCTCTCCTGCTGAATTGGGCGGATCTTCTGATGATGGAATGGCAAGCCCTATTTCCGGCTGAGCTGGACCCTGTGACTCAACTGGAGGTTCTGAATGGGGCGGGCTCTTCGGCGCTGGTTTGTAAATGAGGCCTACCACCACCAGCAAACCAACGAGAATCAATCCATGCTTACGCGAGAGACCCGGCTTCGCTTTTCTTTTGGGTTCTGGAACTTCAGCTTGAGCGTCGATGATCAACGGTTCATCGTTCTCGTGCATTTGCTGGTGTTGGCCTTGCTCTAAGGTTGCTTCAGGTGGGACCCCAGCAGCAGCTTCGCTTAGGGGGGGATCGGTTTTATCACCACGCGGTGATTTTCCAGCGGTCATCCCCCGGGCACCTGCCTGCACTTTCTGCAGGAAATCGCCAAGCGACGACCTGCTCTTTTCCCCGTCATCTTTTATCTTCTGATCGTTGTTACTCATTTTCTTACTGTCCTAGTTCGGGGAGGAAAGTGGGGGCTTCTTCTGTCCAGCGGCCGGGTGCAATCTGAACGCACTCCTCGTGAGAGGGTTGGAGCATTCCATTCACTACCCTGGAAGGTATCCGTACACCGCATTCCATATGTGGCGCATCCCAGGTGAAACGATTCCGGGCACGCATCTTTCCTTTCATATCCACGAGGACCTGCTGAACGCCTTCTTGGTATGCAATGCGCTCCAGTTCTGTCTTCGGGGCGTAGATCTCCTTGGTTATGCGGGCGTTCTGTTCGTCAAGGATTGTTTCCCTGGGCTCGTATTTGGCCGAGCAGCCGGCTGCAGTAGCCAGAACTGCAGCTATGAAGAAAGCGTTAAACGGCGTGGCCATAACGGGCTCCGTAAGGATGGGTTTTGGATAGTTCGAGAACGGCTTGTTGGCGTGCTGCCGACTCGTCAATGCGATCGCGCTCGACGATCTCCGTGGTCTTGAGCTCCCGCATGCGGTAGTCGTCTGGGTGGGAACTGGCGATCCATAAGGTCATGGGGGTCGAGAAAAGACGGAAAACGCCGCTGTAATACCGGCCTTGCTTGGTGCGCATCCGATAGAACACCTCTGAGTACATCGGGGGCAGGGAAGCAAGTGAGCGCCAGAGATCCACTTCAACAGGCTGGAAGCTGAGGACTTCCCTGGCGATCTTGTAGTCAGACTCGCTACATGCCAGGAAGAAGTAGTGCGATGTGTTTTCGAGGATGCCGTCTTCTGAGTCCCCACCGCCGCTCGCCTCTGCGCTGATGAGATTGGCGAAATCCTTAACTGTTTGGCTAATCAGCAGACAGCCGGCGCCATAGCGGCGAAGCTCGCGATAGAAACTAGAGAGAGCGCTAGCTGCGTTAGGATCCGACAAGGTGGACCAGGCCTCGTCGACAGCGATGATCTTTTTCCGATCGCGCGAGAGTTTAAATTTGCAGTACAGATCGATCTGGCGAAACAGGGCGAGGGTGACGACACCCAGGGCTGGCGACTTCGCCATGCGCTGAGTTTCCAGCACGGTGAAGTCGTTATCCCAGTCAACCTGAAGGTAGCCATCGAAGAGCGCTGCGAACGCGCCGTGTCCGTAGTACAGGCGCAAATGGTCGACCAAGACTTGGCCTTTCAGCTCGGTCATGTTTGTTGCTTGAAGGACCGGGATGAAATCGCTGAAACGTGGCTCATCGTCTGGCCGGGTTGCCAGCCAATCGTCGTAGAAGGAGGTCAGCGCATCGTAGAGAAGTGAAACCGTTAATTTCGGTAGGGTAGAGGTCGCGCTATTCGTCCCATCGCCGGCCTCCATCATCATGATGAGCATGCGAGCAATGAAGAGCTTGTCATCAAGCGACAGCGGTTCGATCTCGCCTTTTTCATTGCGAAGGAGCGCAAACGGATTGACGCAGATCGGATGGATCGTACGCCCCGACGTTGGCTCTTTGAATGGCTCAGTAGCGAGGCGCACGTAGTTGCCTGCCAAAACCAGACAGAGGCTCTCGTAGGAGTCACCCTTATCGATGATCCAGACCTTCGGTTTGTACTTCACCCGCAACGCAATCAGCAGGGTGTTGAAGGTAAACGATTTGCCAGTACCTGTGCCTCCGCAGACCAACGAGTGGGCGGTGTTTACCTGCTCCCCCCAGAGATCGAGGAAGATTGGTTGGCCAGACCGGTTGTTCATCATGATCGCTGCATCACCAACACCCTGGTACTCAACGTACAGGGGGGCCATGTGAGCAACGCTTTCGGTCAGGTGGGGAAAGCTGCGCTTCAATAGGCGCATGCTTGTTGCGCGGAAATTAAGTGGAAGGCTGTTGCGAACAACGGCATCTCCGCGGAGCACTTCTTTGTGGCCAACGTTCCACAGGAGGGTTTCCAGCTGCTGTGCCTGATCATCGATTGTTTCTTTGTCGAAACCCATCAGATTCACGTGAAGCGAAAGGTCAAAGAACTGCTCCTTACTGGAGACGTTCTCCGACGTGATTTTCGACTTAACCATGTCCAGGTCGCGGCGTTGTTGAGCTCGGGTGTCGGCGTCACCTATGCGCATCGATTCCTTGCTCGCGATCATCCTTCCACGCAGAGCGAGACGGGTGTTCACTACTGCTGGCCCTGGTACTGACCAGTTCAGTGTGATCAGGTTTTCACACTCGATACCCGTAAGTCGTTGCTGAAGCATGCCCGGGAAGCTGCGGCCAGGCTTTCCTAATACGGAAACAGGGCGGATGTAGTACGGCACACCGCGGTCATGAATCGTCAGACCTTCAGGTTCGGATTCAACCCATGCAAAGCTGGCAGCATCCATGAGACTGGCGCGGTTGGGCACAGAGTCCGGATTCTGCAGAGCTTCCATGATCGGAATATCTGCCCTGTATCGCGGTGGCGGGATGTCGAAGCAACGGACAGGATTAAGTAGCTGGTAGTGGAGATCGATGTAGCCTTGGCCGGTGATCACGCTTGGGCTGAAGCTATGGGCAGAAAGGGTCTGCTCGATGTCGTGACAGATTGCACCGAACTGCTTTGCATGTCGGGTCGCTGTTTCGTGCACCAGTTGGTTAGGATCAACGAGGCCGACTGAAGCCAGAGCAGTTTTAGCGGCTGAGTCGATGAAGCGGCCGAAGAGGTATGACGGTGTCCAGTGAAAAATCAGGTAGCAGTCAGTTACAAACGGGAAACGGCCTTCGCGGATTTCACGTTCGACAGCAATTTTGCCTGGAGCATAAGTGTCTTCCTCACCAGGCTCTCCCTCGCCACCCATGGCCGCAATTTCTTCCGCACGCATACGGTCCAACATGCTCTGGTTGGTACCGCCGAAGAAGCCTCGAGGGCTTACAGCAGCGCGTTGTTGGCGACTGATGATTGAGCGTGCAATCTCAGTTGCGAACTCGCCTGCTTCTGGATGGATGATGGACTCGTACTTGTCTAGGATCGACCGGATATCACGATGCGTGTGTCGAATGAATTGGCCGGTGCTCCCAGCTGGATATTTGTTCAGTACATCTTTGAAATTGTTACCGACCCCGAACAGATCACTGGCTTCGAAGAGCGAGATATCTGCCGCACTCACCGACCAGATCTTTGCGAAGCGTCCATCCTTCGTATGGAAGTAGCGTCCAGCTGGTTCGTAAACAAACGCATCAGCTAGGAGCTGAATAGGCATGCCGCCCTGGTAATTACGGCGAGCAAGGCCAGCGAGCTCAGAATCATAAAGATGGAGATCTTCGTGCTTACCCATCGTGAGACACCTTCTTGGTCGCGATGACGTTACGCGACTCTGGATACAGGGTGATGCGAGCATTGCTGACTCGGGTGAGGTACTCGGCGATGTCACGCAGGGAATTGGCCTCGCTGTTCAGCTTGATTGGTTGGCTCTGATCTACGGCCGGGTCGAAGACCACGTCGTAACCACTGGACGCGGACGCCAGTTTCATGATTTCGCCCAAGGTCAGGACCTGGCCTCTAAAAATCTGAGGCCAGGGGATTTCTGCTGGCGGCGGAAGCGGGCGCTCATCAAGCACGTTTGACTTTTCAAAAATGCGTCGATAGAGATTCACATCGGACTGGCGTTGGGTAATGTCCTTGCCAGAACCGAGGATCAGCTTTTCGTAGTGCTCACGAATGACGTCCTTGTGATACTGGGAAATGCCTTCAGCGAAGGCAGGTGTAGCCAGTACGCACGCGAGACAGAGGATCAGTTTGCCCAATCTGCTTCCTCCACGATGATGTAGTCCCAGCGGCCGCCATGCTTTACCCCTGTCTTGACATCGGCGTAGGGCACGACCCATACAGGGGCCACGACATCTGGGTTGCGAATGGGGTAGTAGGGCTCGCTTGATCCGAGCTCTGGACGTGCGCGCAGTCCTTCACGCAACAGCCTTACAGTGTCCTGAGCCCCGCCCGGGTTCACCGCTTCGTAGATCTGATTCATATTGGGCTTGTTGCGGAACGGCTCATCGTCTGTAGCGCAGCCGCAAAGCATGCCCAGCAGGGTGGTAGCGATGATCAGCTTTTTCATAGCGCGGTCCTTAAATCAGGATGTCGTACGTCTTCGCGTCAATATCCAGAGGCTCCATGGCCTTCTTCACGCGAATAGGTTGTTCGGTTATGAACTGGAGCTTGATGCCCGGCTCGACTTGGATCGTGTCCATGATTGCGTTGGCTTCGGCTTTAAACCGATCAGAGATATCTTTAAACGCGGCGCCGATGCCGGTGGCCAAGGCGGCTTGAGCCTCGCTGCCAGTGAGCTGGCTAGTCACGGTCGATGCACCGTTCTGGACAGAGCTCGAGTTTGTGAACTCTGCTGCGCTGAGAGTTGAGGCGTATGCCGCTGCAGCAGCTGCTGCTGATTGCAGAGCCAGTGTGCGACCGGAGGCTTTGTCGAGCTTCCCGTAGACGTCTGCTTCGTTGTCGCGCGTGTCTACGATGTAACCGACCGCAGGAACCATCTGGGAACCACCTTCAGCATCCCAATAGCTCATCTGCTCGACACGAATCAGGGCTCGGCCGGTGTTAGAAGAGGAAGTACGCCGGCCAGAGCAAAGCCCCATGAGGTGAATAGTGCCGAGGTCGCGCTCAACTCCATTGGGTCCGTGCCAGATGCCTCGAGCAGGCAAAACAATGGGTTTCGCCTGGGCTTGGTCATTACCGCTCGATGAAGGGGAATTCGCGCCGATCGGGCATGCCTGACCGTGAAGAGTAGTCACTTCTACGAATGAGAATGCCTCGATCTCGTACTCTTCAGCATTGCCCTGTCCGTTAATTGCCTGAATAGCCGGTTTCGCCTGGGGCTCCTGCTGAGCAGCAGATTGAGTTCTGCCATTCATTTCATCTAGGGTCGCTTGAGTGTTATTGCTTGTCCGGGTCATCGCTCTATCAAAGGCGTTTACGTCCGGGGCAGCCATATCGTTGAAAAGATCGCTTTCCGCTTGACTGCCAGCGCCACCACCACTCTTGCCCTGGAACTTGTTTTGCTGCGTTTGTGGGCGCAGAACAGTGTAGTTAGGGCCGTATGGGCTGCTAGGTGTGGTCACAACTGGGGAGGGGAGTGTTGCCGGCCCGAGGTTGAAATCACCGTCGAAGTTCAGGCCGTCAGTTGGAGGTACCAGGTTTGGCGTGGCAGGCAGTTGTGGGGCGGTAGTGTCTGCATTCACAACTCCACGGTACGTCTTATCAACCAGGTCCGTTTGCAGTTTGGCAATCGCATCCGCTAGCGCGCGGGAATTCGCCTCGTTCTGTTGTTGTAGCTTGCGCCGTTCGTTTTCTTCCCTCTTGCGCTCTTCGTCCCGGTTCTTGTTGTCCCTATCCATGCGGGCAGTCATGGCTTCCAGTTTTTTGTTGAACTGTACTAAGGCAGCGTCTTTATCCTGCCCCCCAATGTCGTTGATTTTCCCCGAGCCAACCTCGATCGGCGCCGGCGCTTTCTCGACATTGGTCTGAGGCTCATTGCTGCTGCCAAACAATTTGCTGAGCAGAACGAGACCAAGGCCAATAGCAGCCATGATCCAGACAAGCTTTGCCCCTGGCCCTTTCTTTACTCCACCATCAGCACCAGTGCTCATTTAGCCTTCTCCGAAACGATGAACAGCAGCCCACGGTGAGCATCACCGTAGATCTCAGAGACGAATTCCGGAGATGGGCCAAGAATTCTGGAGGTTGGGAGCATTGCTGCTTGGCGAGCGATCCCTAGCGACTTACGAACTGCAGTATTCGAGTAGTCGATCTGATCGATGGCCAACTTGAACGAGGTGCGCCCATGGTTGACTACCTCATAGGTGGTACCAACGTAGGTAGGGCCTGTGACCTGAGACTGTAGGATGAATTCTATGGATCCCTGGCGGAAAACAACTCGCTGATCACGGCTCAGATTCTTGAAGTCGTTGCGGCGGTATCCGTTTGGGGTTTCGCCACTGAACAGGTAGTTCATCAGGCCTTTGACTCGACCTTTCCCGTCACGAGCAAGGCTCGAACGATCAACCGGGCCTTGGGTCGTAATTGTGACCTGGCTGTCAGCACAGCCTGGTCGAGTGATGAGGTTAACCAGATATGACTGCTTCGACGGTCCATCAACAGTGACTAAGCCTACATAAAGTGGGTCATCACTTCTAAAGGCCAATTTATTAGGGATAGGAGTCGGGAAGAACTCCATTCCGTCCGGAACTTCTCGGTAGATTCCTTCGAGATATGCCTCCGGGAAAATTACCTCTGCTCGTTGCGTGTCGTTCGAGATATATACATCTACAGGCGAGTTTTGATAAACAACGGAGCGTGGGGAACGGTTGCATTCCTCATTTGCAAAAACGGATGAAGCACAGACTGCAGCAACCATTGCAGCCAGGAATTTCAATTTCACTGCATGATCTCCTGTGAATCCATGTCGTCGGCCACGACAGCCCACTCGAAATGCTTTGAAGGCTTAATTGCCTTTATAAGCAGTTTGATGTCGTAACGTTTACGGTCAAACACAGTGTTCAGAGTTGCGCGATAGCGCGCTGCCTTGAATGAAACAACGTAGCCTCCGGCCTTGTTGTCGACTTCAAAGGTATATGGCGAAGTTCTTACTAGGACTTGTGTGATTTGTTGGTCAGCGGACTGTTTAGCACTCGCCTTGAGGGGTTCCTCCTCCGCTGCACGCATGCGCGGAGACATCATACGAAGCGCTTCATTGCCGTTCGTCACTGCTGACTCAGGCGCAAAGTTTTGGAAGTTGTTTATGAACTCGGTGACAAAGCCGGCTATGTGCCGCTCGGGTATTTGCCTCTCACTTACGAAAACGCCTTCAGCATTCGGGAATCCGTACATGATCCGCTCTTGCTGCAGCGATAGGTTTGCGTCGTGAAGTTTGCTGTTCTGTTTAACGAGGGCAACTATTGCAGTGCCCATGATTACGCCGAGTGCTATGCACGCAATCATTAGCCTGCCGGAGCGCAACTCGCCCTTGCCGATAACAGCGTAGAAATTCAATGGCGGTCCGTATTCCTCGTTCATTTTATGGCTCGTAACGGTTGCAGTAGGTGGGGGCCGGTAGCAGGCCGATATCAATCCATGCGTTTGAAACTTTCCGATTTAGCCATCGAAATAGCACTTTGAGCGGCGGAACCTGATTGGCAAGTTCGCTTTGCTCCCAACTTCCTGCGAGCAAGTTGAGGCGCAAGAGTAGATGCCCTTGCGGTAGTCCCCATGTCAGGCGTTTGTAGAACCACAAGCAAAAACAACCCACGCCAAAGGACAACAGGCTGTCTCCGGTGACGTTGTGGGTAATCGCCATTGGAACCATCCAGAAGAACAGGTCCTCTTTATCGAGGCCGCCGAAGTTCAGAGGGGATGTGGCGTATGCGTAAGTATCTCGTTCGTCTTCGCTTGTGACTCTGAAATGCATACTTAACGCCCTACCGCGAAGCGGCTACGTCAAAGCCGGCCCATTGACCAATGGTGGCAACGAAAGGCGAGCCGAAAAGGCAAACGAGGCAGAAGCAGACTGGAATCCACCAAAGCTTGCCTCCGAAGAAGATGATCGAAAGCGCAAGGGCTCCAATCGAGAGCCATAGGCCCCAACCTGCGAATGCTTGGAACCAGCCTTCAAGGCTGTCGTTGGTGTTCTTCTTGAGGTCATCGCTGGGGCCGAATTTGCCATCCCAGGCGGCATTAGCGATGTCAGGGAAGGCGAGCAGCACAGCGACTAAGGCCAGCAAGAGAATGCCGACCATGAACCGCTGTACGTCCTCCTGTCGAATGTTGGTACTGAGTCTTTGGACGATCATCGTCTCATTCTCCGATTCGGGTTGGTGTGAAGAAAAACTGGCCATCGGGCGTCAATTCCTGGTACCGCTGGCGTTTGCGCTCGGGCACCAGAATGACGTTGATGGTTTCTTCCACGGGCTTGATTTGGCTCAGCATCCGAACCAGATCCAGACCAGGAAGGGGGTGACTGGCCTCTGCTTTTTTCAGCTCGGTCTGTGCGAGGCTAAGGGCTTGAGCTGCGCTGGAGAGGTGCTCAAGCGCGATCTGATAGCGTGGGTCGCGCTGATCGATAACGTACGGATCGTCCGCGCACGCCGGAGCCGCCGCGGTTGCGGCAGCCATCGACAAGCAGAGTGCCAAAAACTGGGTTTTCATTGGGGAAGTGCTCCTTTCCATGAATAGTGGAAAGGCACTGCCCTTTTTCGGAGGGTTTACGCCGGGTTATGAGGGGAAATGCTGAGGGAGTTAGCCTTTAGCTTTGTCCAACATCTCGGCAAGCCAGCGGCGTGAACGATGGAACTGTGCGAGGAGGACTCTCGCAAGAAAGCCGGTGAATTGGACCAGCAGCAGCGAGACTACGAGTTGAATGATGTTCTGGAGCATGCGGACGATGCTGTTAACCAACAGGGAAGTCATGCCACGTGTCGCCGGGAAACGTAGCCCTGCTGCAATGATTAGGGCTCCGATTACGACGTATGCCGGCCACCCCCAAACAGCTAGGTGAAAACCCACCGTGTTTTCAAACCACTCCTTGATCGGAGCGGCGGTGTAATCCCATTGATTGATACTTTCGAGCCAGCTCAAGGTTTTATTCTCCTCAGGAAATTCTGCATGCAGAAAGGTTCAAGCCCGGTTGATCAGGGCTCGGTTCTCGTCTGAGAACCTCTTCCAGGCGCCTATGCCTTCGCGGCCGCGCCTTGGTCGTCTTACCAGTTGCATCTGACTGAAGTGCACGTTGGGGAAGGTGTTGCGGACCATCGGCATGCGAACGCGGTAAGTTCCGGACTTTGCGATAATGATGCCGTCACCCTGATCCAGGGTCTGGAAGTCTTCAGGCTGGATAAGGTCTTCGCGCGTTGCCTTAGAGCCCTTCGAGCTACTGGTGCCGGCGCTCTCATTGGCGATGACGCCGGATTGCTCTGTGCTGTGGCTGCTCCCGAGGCTGGTGCCTTCGGTTTCCTGCGCATAATTGGTGATGCACGTACCTGCCAGCTTGCAGGCAAATTCCCGTGTCGCTGCATCTTTGACATCGCAGTAAACATGCGTCCAGCAGTTACCAAGCACCATTTCGACGAAGGCCGGATCGATCCGCTGTAGAAACCCGATGCCTTGAAACGCGATGATGATCGGCACATTCGCGCTTCGGGCGAGCTGGAAGAGAATGACCTGGCTGGCATCCATGAATGACGGGTATTCGTCGAAGATGGCCGGGCAGATCATCAGCGGCTTTTTCTTCTCAAGCTGGATCTCACCTACCGCACGGGCCAGGTCAGAGATAAAGAGCTTACCGAAGAGGGCCACACCGTCGGTGTCCGCGAGTGAGGACATCGAGAGAACAACCACATCACCGTTGAGGATCGATTCCTTGAGGTCGACGTCGGGGCTGTAGGTGTTCACGATCTGCCCGTATTCCGAGTGGGCAAATGCGGACAGCTTGGAGATCGCTCCCTGCAGGAAGTTCTTGTACTTCGTGGTATCCCAATTCTCTTTTTCTTCGTTGTACCAGTAGCGCAGGTAGGAGTAGAGGAACTCCTTGCCGTCAGCATGATCCTGGGAGTCTGTTTCTCGGATGTTCTCCACGTACTGTCTCAGCAGTGTGAAGCTCGAAAGCATCGCGATAAGGTCTTTGAGGTGGAATGCAGGCTCTCCGGGCTGGAGCTTCATGCACAAGATCGCGGCTGTGAGAGAGTAGCGGTTGACGTCAGTCCAGAACTCTTCCTTCGAGTTGGCCTGCATCTTCATCGTGGTGGACAGTGTTGCGCGAACACCTCCGGAGAAGACGGGGTTGTAGGTGTGCGACTGACGCGGGAACTCGAAGTTGATCAGCTTGAACTGATCGAGCCGGCCGGCTGCTTTCATCATCCCGTAGATGGCGCCGGCGAAGTCCGAGTCTGACTTCGCTTCTACCAAAATTAGGCCTGCGTTTTTTTTGATCTGTTGTTGGATGATCGCCAAAATCAGTTCGGTCTTGCCGGTTCCGGTCGCAGCCAGCAGCGCTACATGACGCGTCATTTGGTCATCGGAGAGCAGGAAGGGCATCATTCCAGGGTAGGCTTCCAGGAGGCTCTGGCGAGCATCGTCAGCTGAGACGATGCCTTTCTTATTGGTTACCTCTGTCAGTTTCTCGCGCCACTGAGTCCAGGGCAGCGTTTTGCCCAGGAAGGTGCTGCGCTGAAAGTCGCAATCTTCGAGATCTGCTTGTGTGTAGTTGCGATCCCAGACGAGGGGCTTCTCGCTTTCACCTTCCTCACGATCCAGCATCAGAGACCAGTAAGCACAGGCCGCTGCGACAGCCAAGGCTACTGGGATCGGAACGAACGGGATTGCCGCTCCTATGAAGGGCAGGCTGAGGGCGATATTCCGCCGGCGCTGCAGATCTTCGAGTTTCGCCTCACGGGCTTTAAGTCGTGCTGATTGAGTCGCCATGCGGGGCTGTCCAGAAGGGGAGCATCGAGCGAACACGGGATGGTTCGCTGAGTGGGAATGTGTCGCCGATCTGGTCGATATCACCGACCAGAACAACAGTGCGTCGGGAGCTGTTGAGTAGCGTCGCCAAAAGTTCGGCGTTGATGATCGGCAGGTGCTCTTTGAGAACTACCAGAATTACGACTTCAAAGACCCGGCCGCGGATGAACTTAGGAATCAGAACACCGCCGTGAAACGGAGTGAGACAGTCCTTCAGGCCTAACTCAACTGCAGGTTGGCCGATCGGCTTAGCCACCATCCGCTCACAGGTAAGCTCGGCGGGGGTAAGCAGTGAGAATGCAGGAATTGCGAGCGAGAGGGGCTGGCGGATTATCACCGGCATCCCTTTGAAAAGTTGCTTGCCGTGGAACTCGACGGCTGATGCTTCCCCCACGAATTCCTGGGCGATTGCTGCGCTAAGCCAACTTGTGACGTCACCACCTGGAACGTCCGCCTGCTGCTTCGGTACCACGGGTTTGATCTCGAGGACAGGATCGACGTTGCAGGCTTCGGCCAATTGTCGCATCAACAGGCAAACCGCCTCCGGCAGATCCTCGCGGGACGAATTGATCCAGCTTATTGGCTTCGCCGGGTCAAAGTTGTCATCGGGGCGGATGGCCCCAGACCAGATTTTGTTCGCGAAAAGTCTTGGCTCGGAGCGGGCAGGCAGCCAGAAACTGGCCATGAATGCACGGACCTCAGGAACCCTCGCCATCTCATCGAACGGCTGGCCAATAGTTTGCGATGGCAGATCCTTTGGCACGCCAAGCATGAACAGTCGACCTTTGGAGGGCATCGCCTCGAGCAGGAAGTGCATCTCTTCGACGCCAAGGGCATCAGTGGCAACAAATATCACCACGTCTGCTTCAATGGGGCTTCGCTGGTGCTGAAGAGGAACCCCCGTTACGGGGTCAAGCCCGATCAACTCAGAGAACACGACAATTGGTGCATCCTCGCCGAGTGTGGCGCGGAGCTCGGCAACCATCTCTAGGCTTGGGGCGGCATAAAGCACATCGGTACCAAAACCATTGAGGAACAGGTCAATCCCTCGGGCGATTGTCAGTTGGTCGGCTAGCGTCTCGCATTGAACAAGCCCAAGTCTTTCCGCCATCAATGAGCAAAGTCCGGCAGAGAGGGTCTTGCTTGCTGCCAGGGGTAGGTCGAGAGGCTTGAGAAGCTTTGCGGCCATCGCGGCAGATGGCACCAGATCGTCCAAGTCGTCGGTATTCAGCTTCGTCCACTTAAGGGCCTTCTCTACCAAAGACCTCTCGATCTCATAGAGGTGGTGTAGCTGCAGGCACTTCTGATGTGTGTGCGTGACCTTTGTCGTCGAAAGCTGGGTGACCGCCTCTTTGATCAGGGGCGAAAGGGTTTGCCGGTTTAGATGTAGCAGCTTCTCGACCGCCTCGATTAGCGGCTTGCCTTCAATGAAGCTGTGACCGAGCCATGCCTCGCGTCTCAGGATGGCGATAACGGCACCTTTGACCGCGGAGAGCGTATCGTTGGCAACTCGGAACCGGCGAGCCAGGCTCTGGGCGGTCTGAAAGCTCATGTCGTCGAAGTGCACGTATAGCAAATACGGATCTTGCCGGAGCACCAGGTTCAGATCGGTCATGTAGCCTAATCGACGCTGGAGTGTGGCGAGCTTCTGAGGCGGAATTCCCTCGAGGTCGATTTGTGCCAGCGCCAGCTGTTGGGAGCGTTCGTTCTCCCAGACCTTGCCCAGGGTCGCTGCTTCTTCCTCTCGGATACCGGCTTCAACTAGCCGCTGCGGCGATCGATCCATGATGTCGATGAGGCTCTCGCCGAAATGCTGGACAACCAGGTTGGTACTGGCCATCGATACATTCGACAAGCTATTCAGGTACCGGGCCAGGTTCCCTAAGGCGCGGGGCGGCATGGAATTGAAGGATGAAGTATCGAAATCTCCGCCTATAACGTCGGGGGACCACTGGCCGTAGAGGATGAAGTCCTCATAGAGGATCACCTTGCCGAAGTTACCGGTGGACTTGAATACGGAGCCGTCCTCGCGGCGGAACGCGCAGATAGACCATGGCCCATTCCGATCTTGATAGTCGATGCTGACGAGAGTCGCGTGCTCTCGCTCAAGTCCATCTGCAGCTGCAGGGATGCGTTCAGCGGTCATTCTCGGTCAAACGCTCTGCCGGAGTTGAGGATTCTCGTGGCCCTCAGCACGCGGAACAGCGGGCGCATGGCCACAATCATGCCGTTGCGGCGGATTTCTGCCGGCGGTGTTTTCTGTAGGTCAGGGTATCGGTAGGTGAGAGCGACCAGGATGTCGTAGAGGACAACCAGATTGACTGCCCGGCGCAGGCTGTCCCAGTAGATCATTCCATCAGGGTGGGCCTGGACGGGCGTCCTGCCGTCAAAAAGCCCATCAAAACTGAGGTGTGCGTAAGGCACTAGCATCTCCTGCATTTTCTTCATAGCCGCGTCGACACCGCTGCTGTAAAGCGTTGCCGCAGCACTGCGCTCATGTGGACGGCATGCAAAGATGTTGCTCGATCCGTCATGCAGGAACTTGCGCAAGGTGCCTCGGGCTAGCTTGGGGTAGGCCGCGGGGTACTCTTCGCTAAGCAGCGATTTGGCTTCGTCGGTGTAGATGTTGTCCATGTCAAACCTCGTGACTCTGAAGCTAATAGTGGTGGGCGACTGCCCCAAATCCGACAGAAGCTAACCACGATGTGCAAAAAAAAGCCCCGCGATGCGGGGCTTCTTCTCTCCGAAACGGCGGCGCTGCTTAGTTCACGGCATCCTTCAGGGCCTTGCCGGCTTTGAAGCCGGGAATCTTGGTGGCAGCGATGTTGATCGCCTTACCGGTTTGAGGGTTACGGCCGGTTCGAGCAGCACGCTCTTTGCTGGCGAAGGTACCGAACCCGACTAGCGTGACCGAGTCACCCGCTGCCAGTGCATTGGTTACCGACTCAATAACTGCATCGAGCGCGCGGCCGGCAGTTGATTTCGGGAGATCAGCGGATTCAGCGATGGCATCAATCAGTTCCGACTTATTCACTGTTGTGGTACTCCGTTTTGATGATCTGCTTAGCGCAGTAGGGCTATCTATTCGCTGCCGCTGGAGCGTAGGTGCCCGGCGGGTTCAGCACAGGCGAAGTATAACGACACGATGTTCCGAGCAAAGTCGAAAGCAGGTGAGCATTTCTTGCTTCTCGTGAAGCGTACGTCAAACCAGAAAAACCTTCAGTGCAGCACCAAGCAATACCCCACCGGCAATTAGGATGCAGTTCCTGGCAGTGGTGTTGAAGCCAGCTCGGTGAAAGAGCGCAGCGCCCCCGGCACCGATCACCAGGAGTTGGTAAGCCCAGATCAATTGAGGCTCCAACGCCTTTGAGAGCGGCGATACGAGCGGGCTAAGAAAAGATGCGATTGCCATTGCCATTGCTGCTAGACCAGCAAGCAATAGCAGGAATTGGTTGTGTGTGAATTCCAACGGGCCGATTGCTATTGGCCCGGGTTCGCTTTGATGGTGCTTGCTCACAGAGCCCCCTTTGGCCTGATCTCTCCGGCCTTTTCTACCGCTAGTTGCAGTGTTGCGAGCAGATCATTTTCGTCGTCGTGATCGCTCAGTGCTGAGTACACGTTAGCTGCCGCCTTCATGAACATGCTACCGAAGTCTAGGCGATCCAGCTGGTGCTGGTGAGTGTGATCATCGGCCACAGCACGCAACAGTACCAGGCCATTTTCATACTGTTGCACGAGCCACGAGGCGGGCGCTTTCTGAGTCGCTGCTTCGTACTGCAGAGCCAGGCTTTCGATCAACGGGGTCGCGGCCTGACCATATGCCTCGTTGAATGTACTCATTCCATCCTTCAGTGATTCGTAGTGCATGGTTACTCTCCTATTCAGGAGGGACAACATAACCGGAGACCTACGTTCGACAAGGAAACGGAAAGCAGGAACTTGCTGACGTAGTTTCAACTTGCCCGACCTCAATGGGCCGTTATCCTCGACCGATCCAATACGAGCGAGGAGTTCGCTATGCAGGATCTGAAAGCACTTCTGGAGGAGCCAGAAGAGAACTATATGGATGAGAATCAGTTGGCAGCTTTTAAGGGTGTCATTCTATCGCGGCAGCATGAGCTGCGTGATCGACTAAGGCAGCGCCAGGAGGATATTGCTGCTCGTGTGGTCACCCCTGACGAAGCGGACATGAGCGCGCTCGAGGAGGAGCGATCGCTAAATCTGCGGCTTATTGCCCGCGAGCAAGATGAGCTGAAGCAGATTGAAGCTGCGCTTGAGCGAATCGAAGATGAATCTTTTGGCTGGTGCGCACTTACCGGCGAGCCGATCGGTCTGAAGCGTCTCATTCACACGCCGACTGCTCTGCGCAGTTTTGACGCGCAAGCGCTCGTCGAACAGAAAAATCGCAACATGGCCTCTGGGATGGCCATCTGATGCGCGGTCTCGGCGAACCAATTCATAAACGCGGTCCGGTTGTCGAAATGAGCCCTGCTGATCTCGCTCGATGGGGCAGCCTGTCGGGTGTTGGTCCGGCGGCGTGGATTCGGTTTCAGCAGGAGATATGCTGGGTACGTGAGCCCACGGCCAAGATTTCTTTTCGGCATGGTGGCAAGCTCCTCAAGGATGGGCCCAGTTTCTGCGACCACCCTCACTTCTTGTCCGGGGTGGAAGCTGGGGTAACCGTTGCGATTCAGTTGTGCGAAGCCTATTCGGTTGGCCCTGATAGCTCATTAGAGATCATCCTCGAAACGGCGATTAATGATGTTCCCTACCTGAAGGCGAAGCCCCCACCTGGCGCAACCTCGCTTGGTTCTTACTTCCATCCGATCTACGCCATCAATGAGAACTGGTTCCATTACGATGAAGCTTCAATGGCTGCATATAGTACTGCAGCTGGCGAGGCAGGGCGCCATGAGGCCTGGATGGCTATTCCACGTCTTGTGCCCCGTCCTATCGTAGAGAGCCAGGTTGTTTGGGACAGCAAGTTAGATCTCGCCGAAGGTGGCACAGGGCGAGTGGAGCGGTTCCTGCTGGAACAACGAGGTATGCTCTCTGAGCTCCTTCAAGCCGTCGCTGAATAGTCTCGCAACGTCAATGAAAGACCCGCTATGCAAGCGGGTCATTTTGTTTACGGCGAGGCTCTTCTCGGTTCATCTAACTGTCAGCAGCTCTGACCAAGAGGTGGTAAACCTCTGGCTCAATCGATCACGCTTCATCGACCAAGGCTTTTCTCCAACTGTACGAGCGGTGTGGATAGTGTTGCGGCCTTCCCGGCGATTGATCGCATCAACGACAGCCATCAACCGTTCGCTGTTTGGTCTAGGGGGCGGCGCAAAAAGATCGGGCGTGTGCTCGCCGGCGCCGACGAACTCCATCAGGATTACGCCTGCCTTTGCGTAGGCTGGCCCCGGGATGTAGATCGCCCGAAGTCCGGCTTGGGCAGCAGCGACGAGGTCGCGGGTGTCAGAGCTGGGGTAGGGCAGTGGAACCGTTGCCGTGCGGCTGTAATGTTCGGCGCCAGTTGTGAATGCACCGGTGCGAATGTATACCTGCACCACCTGGCAAAACTGTCGTTGAGCCCTAAGTTTCTCAGCGGCCCGGCTAGCATAGCTGGCCACAGCTTCAGCGAGAGGGGGAAGCTCATGAACCCGCTCCCCGAACGACCGAGTGCACGCGATCATCTGTTTCGGCTCGGGCCCATCTTCTAACTCAAAGCAGCGCTCCCCGCAGAGCTCGCGCGCCGTACGTTCGACGTTGACGCTAAACATCCGTCTGAGCGTCTTGTGGTCATAGTCGGCCAGTTGAATCGCGAGTGAAATCCCCATCCCCTTGAGGCGCTCACTGTTGCGAGGGCCAATCCCCCACACCTCGTCCACGGTAAGCTCTGGCAAACTGAGCAAGCGTCTTTGCCTGGCCGGGTCACTCAGATCGACAACGCCACCTGTCTTCGGCCACTTCTTGGACGCGAAGCTAGCGGCCTTTGCCAACGTTTTGGTCGGGCCGATACCAACACCCACCTGAAGACCCGTTTCCTTGAGTACACGAGCCCGAACCCTGCGGCCGTAGGCGTCGAGGTCCGAGTCCACACCGTCCCAGCACAGGAAGGATTCGTCGATTGAATACTGCTCTGCTCGGATGGCCGAATCCCGGAGGATTGTCGCCACGCGCTGGGACATGTCGGCATACAACGAGAAGTTGGAGCTACACATCACGAGGCCGTGGCGGCTGACCTCCTCACGTAACTGGAAGAATGGCTGTCCCATTTTGATTCCCAGTGCCTTGGCCTCATCGCTGCGGCTGACAACGCATCCATCGTTTCCACTCAAGACGACAACCGGTTTACCGATCAATGACGGCCGAAACAGGCACTCGACACTGACATAGAAATTTTTCCCGTCGACGAGGGCGAACATCACTTCACCCGCTCACAGTGTTTGTGGAGGCTGAACGTTGCGACTCCGAACAGCCTAAGGTCGTCGCCGGCGGCGAACCGTAGTGTTGGGTATCGCGGGTTAGCAGGCAAAAGCAGGGGACGCCGGTCGTGCTCCAGAGCGAGGGTTTTCACGGTGAATTCGCCCTGCACGCAGGCGATGACGACATCCCCTGGCTGGGCTTCGCAGGCGCGGCAGATCACCAACACGTCTCCTGAATAGATGCCCGCACCCACCATGCTATCGCCCGAGGTTCGAACCAGGTATGTGCTTGGTGCCCGTATGTTCACGAGAGCGTCGAGGGACAGGGTTAGATCGGCAGGATCATCGGCCCGGCTCGTTGGTCTGAGCCGGTGGAGACTGAAAGTGACTACTCCATAGATCAGCAGCTCTTCTGCTTCTCCGAAAACGATCGGCGGATAATGCTTGTTTGCTGACAACAGCGTGGGCCGGCCTGCCTTGTCGAAGGCCAGGGTCCGGATGGCAGAATCCTTTGACTCAGTGACCACAATGTCGCCGGTTCGCGCGGTCATCGCACGATCAACGATCAGGAGGTCGCCGCAGGCAATCCCCTTGCCAGTCATGCTCTCATCGGTGACCAGCAGGATGTAGGTATGAGGGGCCCTAACGTTGGCGAGCTCGTCGAGCGAAAGGGATGCTTCCGCATAATCATCGGCCGGGCTAGGAAATCCTGCGCTGATGTGGGTGCTGTAGAGTGGTACGCAAATGCCGGACGGCACGATGCGCCCAAGCTCCAGAAATGAGGTCATTGGGTATTGCTCTTAACTGTATATATATACAGATAGCAAGGGCGCCAGGCAAAGGCAACAGGCAGACCTGTCGGAGTGACCGAAGGGAGAGAGGGAGGAGGACCTATGTGCAGTCGATATGAAGCGCCGACGCCGGCCGAAATAGCGGCAGCGTTCGGTATCGAGCTGGTTCAACCGGTGCAGGCAGAACTATGGCCTGGGTATGCGGGGCCTTTCATTCGCGGTCTGCAGGAAGACGATATTGAGCAGGGGCAGCCAGGTATGGAAGCGAAGGCAGGCGTATTCGGACTACTTCCTTTCTGGGCCAAGGATCAGAAATTGGCCCGACGAACCTACAACGCTCGTTCAGAGACGGTGGCTGAAAAGCCCTCGTTTCGCGCCGCATGGAGGGAAGGTCGCCGCTGCATCATTCCGGCCTCTGCGATATACGAGCCTGACTGGAGGAGCGGGAAAGCCGTGCCGACACGTATCTGCCGCGTAAATGGTGAGCCAATGGGGATTGCCGGATTGTGGGAGCGCTGGGTTGGATCCAGCGGAGAGGTTGTGCATTCCTACACGATGCTGACGATCAGCGCAGCCGGCCATCCGCTGATGAGCAACTATCACAAGCCCGCGGACGAAAAGAGGATGGTGGTAATTCTGCCTAGGGGCTTGTACAGAGACTGGTTGGCGGCGCCGGCGGCGAACAGCATGGAGTTCATGCGGCAGTATCCAGCGGATCGCCTGCAGGTAGCCGATCGGCCACGCTGATTGCGTGGCCTAGCTCAGTTGGAGGTCTTCGCAGATGACCTGGTGCCGACCATGCCTGGAATCAGCACCTCGCTGAAATCGGGCTGTTCACCCGCAGACCAGTGATGGATAGCTGCATCGATGCGCGCTATGTAATCGCTTCCGCCCCGCATTGGGTTTCTGGAAACCTCTTCCTGATAGGCGTCTCGATAGGCGCGCAGGTACTCGAGGGTTCCCGTTTCACCTGCTACGTCTTTCGCTTGGTGATGTGCCGAGGCCATCGTTTTTGCGTGTCTGGATGACATCCCCATCCCATTTGAATTCTCTCCCGATCTCACTGTAGGCGAGATCGGCGAAGAACCGTTCCGTCGCCCAGGGTGACTTGGCCGGTGCGTGCGAGCGCCAGGTGAACTGAGCGAGCAACCTTGCGCTCGACCTGCCTTGGTAGAAAAGAGACTTTCCGCGACAGTCGTTCGGCGGATACGGCCATCTCAGAAATAAGATCAGCACTGGCCAGGCCATCGACTTCCCAGCTGCCGTCGGCCTGAAGTACTGCATCAGCAGTAGAGGAGCCGATATCCACCACCATCTTCGAGGTATCTAGAGGCAGGAATCGCTTGCCCTTACCGGCACCGGCGTTCTCTGCCAAGACCACGAGCAGTTCATTACCAGCTGCGTCCTTCATCATGACTTCGTTCAAGACCATTTCCTCTCAGCGGTCGATTGTCGTCGTGGCCGCTGGCCACGAATTGCACACTAGAGTGATGCTCCAGTGTCGTCACTCGTTATCTGCTCGAAGAACCATCTCGCTCCAGCCTGAAGCGCCTTCCAGTCGGTGAAGCCTGGTATTGGCCTCGTCCGTGAACAGGTGCTTCTGCCGGGCCCGCTCGAACATGCACTGCAGCGCAAGCTGGTTGTCCGCGAAGTCTGCAATCTGTGGGCTGTCGATGGACGTGGCCACCAGGTTGACGAAGACATCGCTCAGACGGTTGCAATTCTGATTGAGCAGCAGATCCTTGACCGTATCGTCGTAGGCCACGGCTCCGAAACATGTGAGATGGCTTCCTCTATGCCGGCGACTGGTGCTGCTTGCGTAGAGCACCAGTGCTGGTGCCCCGGTTCCTGCCAGGAGTTCTGCTGTGGCGAGAGCGCTGGACAGATAGTGCAGCATCACTGAGTCATGTGCAGTGCCTGGAGTCGCGGTGAAACCAGCAATGAAAACAGGAACTCGCCCCAGATCCTTGTCCACAACGAAGGCAGCCGGTTCTGCGTAGAACTGATCCATTGATTGCAGATGTGAGATCTGCAACGAGGGCGTTAGGAGCGGCTCAATGTCCCACTGGAGAAACCTGAGCAGAGCGAGATGTGGTGCGCTCGGGGCGTTGGCGAACAAGCGAGTTTGCCCTTCCTCTGTTTCCAAACAGCGACTGCGGTTGAGATGATCAAGCGCTTTATGCACGGAAGCTTCAACCGGCTCATCGGGCTGTTGCCTTCTTGCGCTGAACTCAGGGGGATAGACCGACCAGAGTGAGCTGCTACCAGGAGGATTTGTCCATACCAAGTGATTGGCGATATCGGCCCTGATACCGAATTGGTCTGAAAGAATCAGGCGCATCGATGCCGCTAGATTGAGCCGCTCGTCGACAGCCATCTGGTCGAAGTCGAAGAGAGAGGCATTGGGGCGCGCAGTGTCGAGCAGTGATGTCCAAGAGGAATGTCCACAGAGCTGCACGAAAATTTCACGAGCGACGTCCTTAAACTCAGGAACGCCTTTGCGGAATATCTCTATCCATTCATTGGCATAGGACAGGCTGGGAATTTGGATGGGGGGCAGCTTTGGGTCGATCAAACAGTTCTTCTCATCGGCTCCAACTGGAACAGTGCCACAAGGCTTGATCCGTCGGACAGTTGCTCCAGACGCTCGACCAAGATCGAGGATCTGAATTTGGTTGGCCAAGATTAACGTCCCTCCCGGAGCGTTCAACTAAAACGGCACGTAATGATCAGCGACGGAAACCAGTCAGTACGACGGGAATGAGCTTGAACAGTCCAGAGAAAAGGTTGACGTATAAAACGGCAAACGTGGCCAGGAAGGAAGCTGTTGAAAACACAGAGAGGCAGATGGCGGCTTGAACGCCGAGCAGGCTGGAGCTGTTCAGTAGTGGGCCAGCCAGGAGCACGCAGACACCAAGGGAAAAGGGCACCCCAAAAGCTGCGAAGGCCGCAATGGCGAGTTTCGGCTGATTCCGCATGGTTAGGACAAAGGCTACAAGTGCACCGACCAGGACCAACAGATATGCGTTGACAGGTGCGCCTGGGCCGGCTGTGAGCATCATTGCTCGCAGACGGTCGCTGTCATACATAATCCCGTTATGTAGCCAAATCAGCAATGTGTAAGCCAGGCCAGATGTCAGTGAAATGGAGAACAGGGCTTTTAGCAGCATTGGATGAGCCTCCTTGGCTAGTTGAGGCCAGCTTAACCACGGCCGCGAACAGGTCTACCCAAAGTGGCGACACCAAATTCAATGAACCGGCTAGCGAAAATGCCAGGTGGTTTCGAATAGGGTGAGTTTGGCAGAGCGTTATTACCAATCAATCTTGTATCCGGAAGCCTCTTACAAAGAAAGCCCGGCAGACGCCGGGCTTAACTGCATCAACGGACTGGGGCTGGCCAGTTGGTCTGCCCCCGGGGGATGACCCCAGGCGTCCTGCCGTAGCGATCGGCGATTGAGGCTGCCAGCTCAGGGAAAACCTGCTCAATCGTGGGCGCCAGCATGGCCACGTAGGAATCAAACTGTGGGTGCTTTTCCCAGTTACCGGCTGCAATCAGCCCGTGGAATGACCGCTCGAACCAGCCCAGTAGCACCATGAGGACTCCTTCAAACCGTTCCTCCAGGGTGGCGGCTGAATTGGCAAGGGTATGGCCCTCCTGTTTCAGCTTCTCCCGCTGCACGTAGGTGCGTGGCCGGTATCCGGTCCGTTCCTCAACGTCCAGGAACCGTTCATGGATCTTGCGATGTTCCTTCTGGTCCTCCTTGATATCTGCGGCGAAGCGCATGTCGCAGTAAAGACAATGCGTAACGGCGCATGCACCACCAGGCGAGTCCAGGTGCTGGTCGATTAATGTCTGGTACCTGCGATTCAACTCGTGGAAGTTGCGCACACCGAGCAGCTCGGCGGCTGCACGATCAAGGCGCTTGGTATGCGAGAGATCCGGGTGGGACTGTTTGAGGGTTTTCGCGTGGCGCTTGACGTTCTGAAGGTCAGCAAAGGTAGGGGTGTGTTGCATAAAAGTAGCCTCTGACAGGCAGATTCTGTGTCCACTGTGAGAACCCTTGAAGGGTTGATACCACGGGTGAAGTCACGATAGTGCATGTTGCTTTGCCAGTGTGGACGGCAGGACCTACCGAGGAGCCCGCTACGAGAGTAGGTGAGAACCAAGCTGAGAATCAAGGGCTAGGGAGCGTCAAGCAAGCCTATGGCGGTGGGAACAAACGCGGTTTGACCAGATGTAGATGCTCTAGACGGAAGAGCTCGAACATTGGGAGCCGACATTGCAGCCAAGTTGGTGGCGAGAGAGGCAGCAACTCCTAGCGCGTACCAGAGCTGACTTCATCCCTACACACATCATAACGTAGAGAGGAGCCTGTCTTGTCGCCCCCCCTGAAAAACCGTGGAAACCGCACCATTTAAAGGCAGATCTGCGGTACCCCTTGAATTCACACTGTTACCCTAATTAACCCTTTTCTTTCACTTTCCCTTTCTTCTTTTCCCCATCTTTTCCTCCCGGCGTAGCATGAGATTGCGGTCAGCACGGGACGCTTTTAAAGGGTTTAGCAGTAAAGGAGGTGCTGCAGGAGAACGCGGTAAAGTGTTATTAACGGCTTTGCGTTATGATGTGTGTATGTTTGGCTCGAGCCCAGCTCGATAACCCTGGGCAGCCCACATAAATTCGCTTTTCGCAGCTTCCAGTCAAGTAATTTGCCAGAGCGGCAAATGGCCACCACAATGTAGGCGACGGATAATTGTCGTCAAATAAGGGTATATTGGCGGAAGGTTCTTGAAGGTGGCGTGGGAGTCCTCACGCCTCTGAACGCGGCCGGCCCACTGCTTACCACAGGTAAGGTGAACTTCGCGGCACCCAACAGTTCTATCACCCGATGTACACTATTTTGCCATCACGTTCGATCGTAGAATGTGTGCTTTAGCGCTCACTTCAATTCGCAGCTCCACTAAGCCCGATGCCAGAAACTACGAGCGCCCAGGATGGCCGCATGACCAATCAGCCTCCCAAGGAACGGCCATACATTCCGCAGTACGACAGGTCGACGAACGAACAAGATCGGTTCCTCGATTATTGTCAGCGTAACAAGTGCCTGGTGACGGTGATTCTGGAGTCAGGTCTCGCGCTGCAGGGTAGGGTGGTCGAGCACGACAGGAAGGCACTCATGCTCGGGCCACTGCGCTCGAACAAGGACGTGCGTTTCATTTCAAAATCGTACATCTGCTTGGTACGTGCTGAAGAAGTGCTGCCGCTGTTCCTCGAGTACAGAGGAAAAGGGACACATTTGACTCGCAAACGGAGCAAACGTGAGGCTGCACAGCCCACCAAGGAACTGATCGCCGGCGTTCAGCAGGAGAAGGTGGTGCGCAAGGTTAGAGCACCACGGCCGCGCGTGCGCGACACACTAGCGCCCGATTCCTCCCGGGAGCCCAAGGCTAGATCCGAGGCGAAGATCACGACCAAACGCCGACGTAGGCCTGAGCCCGGCGAGTGCTGATATCTATTTCTCTGCCAATGCTATAGACGTCATCGGAGACGGGCCGGCGCCATTATCGTCGCCAGTTGGTGCGGACAAACATGGGCATAGTTGATCAGATCACCGCACGCTAGGTCGAGAACGCTGTCACCAGGTGAGGGACTGGCAACCCCGGGCGTGGGTAATTAAGTCACGCTCCAAAAACGGTTGATCAGCTGCAGGTAATGACCAAACAGTGACATTGCGGCTCTCATGATTTTCGGCCACGTGGCCACCGCCCCCTAACACCATTGAGATGGTCTTTGAGGGGCGGTTCTCGGATGATGAGCAGTCAGTGATTGGCGCGGATGCTTTCGGAGGAGGAGTGCTTATCGATACCGCGGAACGTGTCGCCCCAAGTATCCGGGATGGTGGCAAAACTGATTTCACGCTCTGCCTTTCCGACTGAGTAGGTACGGGGCTCGTCTCTGAATTCTACGTCCCAGTCATAGGCAAAATTCTTCAAGAATCGAACCGATACGCCAACTCGCTCGGCCGTCTCCTTAAGAGTCAGCACTTCTGCCAGAGTACAGACCTTCTCGTAGAACGCGTTCTGGCGCTGCCAAAGTCTTTTCCGTCCCTCCAGCTCCTGCCCGGGCGACACGCGTAGCTGACCAGGTTGAACCACTGGCGCGGCCTTCTCCACTTGGCGGACTGTTCGTGTCTGACGTGCTTCTGCAAAGTCCCTGCGGATTCGCCGGCGATCGGAGTCTTCTCTCTCGCTTGCCGCTAAGAAATGGAAGCCTTGGTCTACGGATATTTCCCGCAAACGGCCTGCACTGATGCCAACAATGCGGGCGGCCTCCTTCATCGTATAGCGCCCACAAAGGGGCTCGATCTTGCGGTAGAAGTCCTGCAAGGCTAACTCTTCCGCTTGCTTAGCTTTTGCTGCGAGCTCCGGGCTCACGACAAGTGAACAGCTCATGAACACACCCTCTACTGTGGTTTGAGAGGGGGGTCCGGGTTCGGACTGCGCAGTGGAAGGCTGCATCAACAGTCGCAAATACCCCGTGGAAGGCAAGCGATCTGCACGATGAGAAGTGCGGGAGATATCCCGGGCCACATCAATGCCAGCAACTGCATGGGCAGAGAGACCGAGTCTCCCCCTCTACACTTTGTCTGGCCGCGGGATAGTTCCCTGCACGCCAAACTTTATGAGCCAAATTCTTGGCTTCGGCCGTGATATTACATCGCCGTCACGTCTGAGAAAAGCATCACAACCAGACTGAGGAAATGAAACGGTCGTTTGTCGACCAACGGTGCGTGTGATAAAGCTTTCTGAGCCCGTTGCGATGTGATGTGCATCACGCTTAGTGCGCGGATCTCAGGCGAGTGGGAATGGATAGCCACAACAGTGGTGATATACGCAGTTGCTGGTGGATGGCCAGCAAGTTTAGGAAGTCATGGATGTCTATCAGTAGCCGCGAAAACGCTCATGCCTCGCTTCTTCAGCGCCGAGGTGAGCTTCTTAACAAGCTTTCAAATATCAACCTCCGTCATCCAGCCGAAACGTCAAGCTTCGGTAACCACAACCCCTTCCACGTGGCTTTGGCAGAATGCGAATGTTGCGGCCGGACACCATCAGGGCCTCAAGAGTCTCGTGCTACGAGAAACCGCACCTTGTGGACTGTGAATTGCGTTTGCGGCGCACTGAGTGGAGATGGCCAGCGAGAACCCTGGATAGCTTCACTTCTGTGGAATGCGAAAAATCTGGGGAGCCAGCGCTACCAAGATCTTCCGCTCTTCGACCTGGCCGCTCTTGATCAAGCAGCTGCAAAAGCAAGAATTGGCATGATTCGCGAGAGCCTCACTCTGCGAATAAGGCTGTGCTCGCTCGATAGCTCGATCGCAGCAGTTGATCGAACACACCCACGACCTGGCCAACAGTACCGCCTACGCCTTGATGCCTACTTGAAATGGGCAATGCTGGCCAGCCGGCTGATAAAGATCGCGCCGAGTCACCAACGTACTGAATAAAGATCGCCTCGGAGGAGGTTCCACAGATGGCAGGGTACTTCGGCTGATGGAACCATGCGCCAGCCTCATTCAACGCCCCAACTAGCTCGCGGGGCTGGCTTAAGCTCGTAGAAGCACAAAGCTGGTCAACTTGCGATAGGCGCGAAGCTTACACGGCGTTCCTTATAAAGCTCTTCGTAGATCTTGTCGGTCATCTGCGACATCTCCGGCAGCGATTTCACACCCAGAATGGCGTCAGTAGCAGAGGTGTCGAAAGCTTTATCACCACTCGACTTCACCACAGTAGCTTCTTTGACCGCGCCGTCACGTGCCATCTTGATCACGATGTCAACCGACATCCCCTTCTTAGCCGAAACTGGCTTCTGCCAGTTAGACATGATCCGACGTGCAAGAATTTCGTCCAGATTTCCCTGGACGAGGGCTTGAGGGGCATCCTTCGGCTTCGCCGCCGGTGCAGGGCCCTTAGCCTGGTCATCAACCGGTGCAGTAACCTTTTCATTGTGGAGATCAGGCTGTAAAGCCCCCGCTGTAGGCGACTCTTGGGTAGTGGCAGCAGTTGACACGACTGGGGCTGTATCATCTGCAGGCACTCCCAGCGAGAGAGCAGCACCTGACTCGGCGACACGCTCCTCTTTGCTTTGTGCTGCGCCAGAGGCGATTTCTAGAATGGGCCCAAGCGCTATTAGATTAGTCGTCAATTGTGCGACCTTGCGATCCTGCGCATCTAAACGTGTTTTCAACGCTTGCAGCTCGTCTTTCGATTTAGTCGCCGCATTTTGCGCAGCAAAGGCCACAACCAGAGCAACGGCAGAAACGGCTGCCAGCACCAGGCCCACTACCGAGACCAATAACGCTACCTGCTTTTCGCTCATTTTTGGTGTCCCCTATCAATAGATGGTCGATAGGGTAACGACTCGGCCGCGGGCATCCAGTGAAAACGGCGCTACCAAATTCCGTTCACCTAAATTGGATGGTCGGCTTTGCTGTCGTCGTTATAGTTGATGCGCCGATGAAACCATGGTGCGAACAATGATGAAGATTTATGCAGACGCACGTGAGGCCTCCTCACGCGTTACGGAAGCACTCACAGAGCTGGGTGCCACCGTCGAGCTGGCCCATCTTGAAGTCGGTGACTACGTCCTAGCTCACGATACGGTTGTGCTGCGTCGATCAGCCAGTGAGTTTGTTGAGGGCGTAGTCCATGAACGAATCTACAACCAAGCGAGCAAGGCCAGGCTCGAGTTCGGCAGAGTGGTCATTCTCATCACCGATGGCGACGTCTACGCAACTGGCCATAAAGTCTTGCCGGAAATATTAGATAGCGCCCTTAGTCGTCTGACCATCTTGCTTGGATGCACCATTTTCCACACACGCTCACCATACCGGGCAGCCGCGCAAATATTCCGCATGGCAAAGCATGCACAGGAGGGAAAACCTGCTGAGCTGACATTTCGTAAGGGGGGGAGGGTCTCCCCTGGGATCGGGCAGGCACTCTATTCACTGGAAGGCTTCTCTGCAGTGAGTCCTAGCACCAGCCAGAAGCTTCTGCGGCACTTTGGTTCAGTGCATGCTGTAGTGAACGCGCAACCAGAGCAGCTTCAGGAAGTCCATGGCATTGGCCCATCCAAGGCCAAACGCATGTACCAAGCGCTGAGGTGGCAACTCCCTCCTGGTGACACTATCGGCGACGGTGAATCACTCTTTGCCGAACCGCCATCACAGTGAGGGCCGTAGCTGGGTGGTATGCGGGCTTGCAGAGGCCCGCGATGGGGGAAGAGCGGCCGCAGGGGCCGACTATTCATGACGAAGGCTGATCACGCGTTGCCGTAGGTACTTCTGGTAGATACCAGGATGAACAGTGACCATCTCGGGGATTTGATGGAGGTCAGAAACAGCCTTCAGTACAGAGTTGTCGATGGCCTCACTACCGCTCGTTTTCATAACAGACGCGTTAGTAATAATTCCATCCTGCGCGAAGCTGATCTGCAGCTGGGCAACCTCTCCTTTCTCCAGCTCGACAGGCGGCTCCCATAGCCTCATCAACCGCTCAGTAACGACGCGGTCAAAATTAGCTACACCCTTCCGCTCTAGCTCTTCGTTTTGCAGCATCAACGTGGCCTGCTGTTCAGCAATTCGGGCATCTTTAGCCGCTTGCTCTGCATCGAGGGATTCACGAGCCGCCTTGTAAGAGTTGGCCTGTGCTACCGCGACGCTGACCACTTGAACCTCTTTGCGCAGCGCCAACAGTTCCTGTTGAATGCTGTTCTGCTGAGCCTTCGTGTTTCCGGACGTGCTTGCCGCCAGCACTGCCTTCGCCTCGATGTCGAGCAGCCGTGCTTCTTGACTCTGCCATTTGCTGTCGACGTCCTTGGCAGCATTGAGTGCCAGCTGAGAGGCATATAGTGCGATGGACGTCAGTGCTGCCAACACGATGATGATAATGACCAGAAAGGCAGTCACGGTAGTACGCTTGATGTTGACCGTCGCTCTGTCGGTTGAATCCACGCTCATGGTTGCGATGTTCATTGGTGGCTCTGCTCGAGGATTGAATCAGGCACAGGCTGTACCTGTTGATTACCTGGCGGGATTCTCTCGCGCCTCGAACCGACCTGCGAGCCAAAACCATGCAAGGAAATCCCGCTGCGGGAGATCTGCGCCTCCCGCTGATGAAAAACCGGGCAGGGTCGGTGGCTGGGGTTGCTATATCTGTTTCGGCAATGCAGACAGCCGCGCCGCTTCGTACAGCGGTATCACTTTCGGTAAGGCCTTTTGGAGTCGCTCGCTCCGTGCTTCATCTGAAGGATGGGAACTGAGGAACTGAGGCAAACCATTGCTTTTGCCTTCGGCCGCCATTTTGCTCCATAGCGTGATTGCAGCTCTTGGGTCATATCCAGCCCTGGCAGACAGCTCCAAACCTATGAGATCAGCCTCACTTTCGTCCCTGCGTGAGAAGGACGTGCCGAATCCTGCATCCAGACCCTTGCTGATCACAGATTTACCCATTGCTCCCGCGCCAAGAGCTGAGGCACCGAGTGTTCCGGCAATCTCGAAGCCCGCCTTACTAGATATCTGCTCCCGAGAATGCTCTCGAATACCGTGCGCAATCTCATGAGCCAATACAATAGCCAATTCGTCGTCGGTGGGCTTCAGTCGGTTGAGTAGGCCCGTGTATACGATGATCTTCCCACCAGGGCCACAGTTTGCGTTCACCATATCGACGTCAATGAGATTCACGAACCATCCCCAGCGCTCAGCACCAGGCCGAAACGCTGGTACCTGTTCAACCAGGTTGGCTGCAATCTTCATTACTCTGTGCCCAGCTGGAGTCTCTGTGACTAACTTCCCCTGTGCTTCTGCATTTCGTATCGCTATGCGGTATGCCCTCGCATAGGACCCATTAAGGTCCCGGGAGGGCAGGGCATCGAACATATACTGTGTCCTCTCGATCCCAACGACACCCGGCTTGGTCGTTTGGATCCCCGTGCAGCCACCGACGGCAAGTAGTAACCCAATCAGGACTACCGACTCTAAGAGCTTTTTCATCTCACACTCCACAACTGGGACGTTATCAACTGGCCGACAAGTACTCGCCGGCGCCGAGCACCGCAGTAAGAGATAACGCCTCTGCTGAAGTTGACCACCTGCATCAAGCAGGCCGTTGAGTCCCCCAGGCTGCGTCTGAGATGACCGGCATGACAATACGGCCAGCTTGGACGGCCTCCTCGCGGCGGGCATCGTAGAAATAGGGTAAAGACTCAATAGACATGGCCGAATCAGAGCCGACCACAAAAAGTCTGGTCTCGTAGAGATTCGCATCTGTAGACGGCCAGTCGAGCAGAACGAAATTTGCCGCCGGAGCTGGTTGAATTTGAGTCCAGATTATCGTCTCGCGTGCACTTTGGAGGATCATCATCTCGAGCGGAACCATTCCAGCCATCTCCTGACTAGGTGCTTGGTCGATAGCCATCAGCCCAAACTTCAGCCTCAGTTGCGCATCTGGCTGTCGCGTCATTTTCGTCAGCAATTCCACTTGCTCACGGTATTCCGGCCCCTTCAGATCCATCATATCGAGCACGGATTGGGGGGTAGTGACAGCCCTCCGCACGCCCTTAACCGGTGAGAAGCTGAAGATAGAGATTGAACTGAAGCTTGGAAGCATTGGGATGATCCTGTCTAGGGCAGAGCACCAGCCTACTTCTTGGCAGCCGGCATGCAATTGTAAACGTGGCCATTAAAACCTATGCCCGAAATTCCAAGCCCAATTTTGAGTGGTCGCCTGCCCCACGGTCGTTATATTGGTCAGCTCACACAGAACCACTAACAAAGAGAGCACCCAATGGCGCATCAACACTTTCCCGTGAACTACCTGGAGCGTGCTACCGCGGCCCTGGGCTCGATCGGCATCAACTTTGACCGCAAGGCTGATCCGGCCCCAGTCCTGAGCCTGCTTGAGAAGCTGCGCCATTACGACGAAACTAAAGTGACCCAGATCGCGATGGCCATGCAGCAAAGCTCCGGCTTCCATCAGACAGTTCGCGAGCAACTCGGCGGACTGGATGTCAGCCGCCATTACCAGGTGATCACCGACTCCTTCAGCTCGATCGGCGAAGACGCCAAGAAAATGGCCGGCTATGTCGCAGACGGGCAACTCGACTGGAAAGAGAAGTTGGCCATCGGTTTCATGAAGCTGCGCAGGGGGTCCATCCCAGAACGCTTTGACTCGATCCGAGTGAATTACCTGCAGGCCACTAAAACCGTAGGCAAGGAAATCGAGCGAGAGCAGGTAATCCGCAGCGCCTACCAGGATTTCGACCTGGCCATGGGGCAGGTCAAGGTATCTGCCGAAGAACTGCTACAGATCGCCACGCAGCACCTGAATACCCGCCGTGAAGAGCTGGACGCTGCCAACAAAGCCCTGGAGGCCGCCCAGGCAGCAGGCGAGAACGGCGTGGCGATCGCTCAGCTGGAGCTCGTGGCTCAGGAAGCCCTGCGGGCTTACCAGGTGGAAGACAAGTCCTACCAGATCTGCAAGGACATTTCGGAAGACCTCAAGGGTGGCCAGAGCACCACTCGGGTCATCATGGCTCACCTCGAACAAGTCGCCACCGCCAAAGATCGTCTGCATGCGCGCATGATCTCCTTCTTCGCCGGCCAGGAGAGCGTTCTGACTGCGCTCTCCGTCGCGTTCACCGCCGGCAATGGCCTCGCTGCCGCAACCAAGGTGCTGGAAGCACAGAAGGCTGGTACCGAGGCTGCCATCGAGTCCCTGGCTACGACTTCCCAAGTCGCCGTACGAGATGCCATCTCTGCAGGCTATGGCGCTGCTATCAGTGCTCATCCTGTGAAGCTGCTGGGCGAGGCTGTTGTTCAGTTGCAGAGCGACATGGTGGGCCTGATCCAAGCCGCCCGAGAGTCCGCCACCAGCACCGCCAATGAAATCGAATCGGCAACCATCGCCAACGAGCGCGCATTTGCCGCGATCGTGGCCAAGGCGGACTAACAGTGAAGGACTTAACCCTCCATGAGCAAATGGGGGCCATGGCGATCGTCGATGATCTTCGACATCGCCAGCTCCTGGTCAACGAGCAGCTGGACTTACCTCGCCGCCGGGAGGAAGTTGCGCGGAAGATAAGCGATTACTACCAGCAGACCGGCATCGTCGCGCGTGCCGAGATCATCGAGCGCGGCGTTCGCCAATTCTTCGCTACGCGCCTGATCTACGAGCAGCCGGCCCCACTGGGGTTGGGTGCTCGACTGGCGCTGCATTTCCTTTCGCATCGGAAGGCTTACGCCAAACGCAGTGCAATCGGTGTGCTTGCCATCGGCCTTGGCTGGGCACTGACCGCGGCGACCTCGGGGCTATACACCCATTACGAGGTCAGCTCGGTAAAGAACACCGTCCGGGAAGCCGCGATCGGGATTCAGGATCTTCAAGAAGAGGCAGATCGGCAGCGAGTCGTACTCGATTCAGCAGAACCCGATAGCTCCGTATCGAAGATTGCTGCAGTCTCCCGCCTCTCAGGCGGTATCGCTGCGAATCTTGTAACTGCTGATCGCCTGCTGCAGGAGTTGAACGAGCAGTTGGTTGTTCCGGGGAACATCAACCGCGGCAACTACGAACAGGTCGAGAGCTTGCTCGAAGCTCGCAGCGGCACTTTCTACAACGCGAAGAATGCGCTTCAGCGCAACCGAGAGTCGATCGGAACGCTTTCCACGATTACCACTCTCGCGAAGACGCTGCACCAGACCACCAGCGCCCATAGCTTCATTTCAGGCGCAGCTCGGTACCCGGACCTCCAGCCCCTTGCAAAGGCTGCAGAGATGGCTCTCGAGACGGCTGACCAAGATGGGGGCCGCTCCGCCAAGGCTGCTGTTGAGCGTCTGGAGTACTCCATTGGGCAGTTGCTGCCTCGTGATGTGCTCACGGAGAAGGTGGCATCGCTACGTGCGACCTACGCTGCAATCGGGCTGCCAGCATCGGACGCCGCATTGATCAACGTTCGCCTTGATTTGGCCGAACAGTCGATCGGTCGGCAGGACCTCGCTGCCGCTGAGGTTGATCTGGAAGCCTTAGCATCGACTGTTGCCTTTGCCCAGCAGCGCCTCTCTATAGACGTCGTTAGCCGCTCAAGCGAACGCTCAGGCGTAGAGCGCACATATCGTGAGCGCGGCGTGGCTGGTCGTGCCTGGTTTGCCATTGTTGAAGCCACCGATGCATCCGGGAACGTGATCAAGGTGCCCATTCTCGATGTAGAGACGGACAAGAAGTCCGTGGTTAGCACCTTCGGCGTCCGAATATCAGAGGCTGAGTACCTTCGACTGAAGGAAGACAAGCAGCAAGATGGCCATATCGACAACCGTCACATGGGCATAAAGCCGGCAAAGTCCCTGACGATCGACTGGACACCGCGCACACTCAGTGCCCGGCCTGACACCCTTATGAGTTGGTGACCGCATGAATCCTTCAACCATCACAAGCGCAGTTCAGCGCAACAGTCGTGAGCAGGAATCGGCGGTACGTGCTGCAGAGAAAGCTCTTTCTTCCGCCCGCGAGCTTGGCATTGCACTGGAGCAGCGCGTACTCAATTGCCTTGGTGAGATCGCGTCCGTTCAGCTGCAGAATCCGACGCAGTGCACCAGCGAAGTGCGCAGCGAGATGAACCAGCGCCGCGATGCCGAGAACCAGCTTCGGGCCGAACTTTCGAGCACCGAGATTTCCATCGGCAACCTGAACGATATGGAGCGAGCACTCAGCTCTGATCTGGAGACCTTGGTCGGCAAGGTCAACCAGGCGCTGGTCGGCGACGAAACCTACCTGCAGCTGGTCGACCGCAAGATGAAGGCCGCTGAAGCATCACATCGTCACGAACAGTCTCGCGTTGAGATTAAGTCAGAGTGCGCTGGGAAGATGGATGCCTACCAGCAGCCCGTTTTCGTCTATCTGCGCGCTGCCAAGTTCGGTACCGAGGAATACCGCAGCCGTTTCCTCATCCGCGCACTAGAACGCTGGCTTGCCGCCAAATCCAACTACCTGGAGAACGCAAGCAATTACTCGATGCTGAGCGCGATGCTTGCTGGCGTTGATGAGCGCTCTCGGGAGCTGAAGGCGGAATTTGAGGAAGCTGATGCAGCGCTGAAGCGGCGCGTGGACTCTGCGATGGCTGCCGCTGGTGTACCAGGGCAGCAAGGTCGCCTCGATGCAATTCGCGGCAAGATCAGCGACAGTAAACAGACGGCAAATGTCATGCACCGGCGCTTGAGTGATTTTGCCACCGGCCGCGACTCCCACTCGCAGCGCGCTCACGAGATTCTCATGCGTTCTATGAAGGGCATGACCTTCACGGATATCCAGGATCTGGTGAGCCGTTCCGCTTCTACCCGTGACGATTCCGCGGCTGCTCAGCTGCGTAGCCTGAACCTGCAGCTGGAGAATCACCGGAAGGACATCCCCCGACTCGAGGCCGAGCTGGAGAGCGCGGTTAACGCCTACGAGCGTGCGAAGAAACTTGAGCGCACCCTGCGTGACTCTGACTACACCAGTTCCGGTACCCGTTACCGGGATGATTTGGACATCAGCTCACTGATCATTGGCTACATGGCTGGTCAGCTATCCAGCTCGCGAGTTGAAGAGCGGGTGCGCAGCTCACGCGAAGTCGAGCGACACATGAGCTACCGAAGCGATGATGACGATGATCGGGGTGGTTTCGGTTTTGGTGGCGGCGGTAGCTCGTTTAAAACCTCGGGGTCAATCGGCGGTGACGGCGGCAGTTTCAGCACCTCCGACAGTTTCTGAACGTCACCTGCACCGGCGTCAATCATATTGGCAGTTCATGCTCGGCGCATGCGCTGCCTCGATCACAGGCTATCCCAGTTATCCCACTGTTGATACTGTCGTGCGCAACCTCGAGCAGGGTATCGATCTGTACAAAAAGATGTGCCTGCTCTAGGAATAGTTTGCTTAGTCAGGCTTCGAAATCTGCTGTACACCGCTTGGACTTTGTAGAACAGATTTAGCTGCTAGGCCGCCAAAGGATATTGCCGGATCTATGTAGCGCATTGCGGACTTGATGTCCTTCCAGCCTACATAGCTCATCAGAGCCTTGAGATCCCAGCCATTGGCCGTAGCCCATGTGGCAAAACCTCGGCGTAATGAATGACTGGTGTACATCTCGGCCGGAATACCCGCGCGCTGCAAGATGTTACGCAGCAAGCTGATCAAACTGCCTGGGTGCAATCCTTCATCACTCAAGTGCCCCCAGCGATCCAGTCGACAGAACACCGCACCTCGGACTAGGCCGGCGACACTTATCCATTCAAGGTAGGCCCTTACAGGGCAAAGAGACTTTAAGGCTGGTACGTAGTGAGTCGTACCGAGGTTCTCACGATCGCCCTTACTTTGTGGCAGGAACAAGCGCATGCCGACACCGTTTTCGGCCTGTATGTGCTCAACCTGCAGACGACATAATTCGTCACTACGAAACCCCCGCCAGAAGCCTATCAGCAATATCGCAGCGTCCCGCCGGCTACGCAGCAGAGTTGCATAATCATTGGACTGCTTAGCCCGTTCAGCCTCCCGCTCAAGCCAATGAGTAGCTATCTCAAGATGCTGCAACTGCAATGGTGCTGCCTGCTTCGTCTGCACAGGATGCAAGGTGCGGATGCCTTTTAGCACCTGTCGCACTACAGGTGTCTTGGTCGGATCAGGGAATCCTTGGCTTACATGCCACTGGGCCAGTGCGGCCAGGCGCAGTTTGAGCGTGCTGGTGCTTAGCGAATCCGCGTAGTCCACCAGGTAACGCACGATGCTATCGCTCGTGGCGGGCAGAAAGCCACCCCAAGTCACCTCGAAGTGGTCTACGGCCGATCGATAGCTCCGACGGGTGTTCTCCCGCGTGCCGGCCTGCAGATAGCGCTCGATGTCTTTCATCGCCCCAATAGCCCCTCTGTGTACAGAAAACGATCCTAAACAAACCGCCAAGAGCTTCATATTGAATAACACTCCATTATCCTATCTTAGCAGAAGCTCGCTTTGTGGCTTTGCTTTGTTGGTTTGTACCATGTATATACGTGGTACGTATCACAGTACGATATAGTAGGAGCAGATATGGCCCGCGGTGGTATTAACAAGGCGCTCGTTCAAAAAGCCCGTCAGCGCATCCTGGCTCGCGGAGAGCATCCCAGCATCGACGCAGTACGGGTCGAGCTGGGCAACACTGGCTCGCGGTCCACTATCCACCGCTATCTGAGAGAGCTAGAAGGCGCAGACCACACTCAGCCCGCGGCGCCGGCCCAATTCAGTGACCAGCTGGCAAATCTTGTCGCTCAAATGGCAGCTCAACTGCAGGATGAAGCTCGCGAGTCTGTGTCCAAAGAACGCGAACAATTGGCCGAGGAGCGCCGCGAGTATCAAGAGAGCATTCACCAACTGGAGATATGCAACCAGCAGTTAGAAAGCCAAGGGGCCAACCTGACCGCGCAGTTGAAGATTGCTGAGCAAAGGCTGCAGCAGGAGCAGAACTTACGTCAGCTGTCTGAAGTCGAGGTCGCGCGGTTGCGGCAGGCAGGGAGTGACCAGGAAGCTCGTCTGCAGGATCGCGACGCGCAAATCTGCTCATTGGAAGAGAAGCATCAGCACGCACGTGACGCCTTGGAGCACTATCGACAAGCCAGCAAGGAGCAGCGAGAGCAGGACCAACGTCGACATGAGACGCAGGTACAGCAGCTACAGCTGGAAATGCGTCAATTGCAGCAGACCTTGATCATCAAGCAGGACGAGTTGACCCAATTGAACCGCGACAATGCGCGTCTCCTCGCTGAGGCCCGGCAGTTACAAAAAGAGCAACATGCGCAGCAGCAGCTACTCAATCAAAAGACTCAAGCGGCGGATGACTTGCAGAGCGCGCTTGTCAACGCCGGTCTCTCGAATGAGGCTCTAGAAGAGCGGTGTCGCATGCTGCATGAGGATGTTTCCCGACTGAACGAATCCGCCGCTATCCAGACACAGAATGTGCAGGGGTTGCAGGAGCGCTTGATCGAAGCAACAGCGCAGTTGAAGCTACTTGGAGTGAATCCAGTAAAAGAAAACAGTGAGCCAACTGCATGAACCACCGCCAGAGGCGTGGCCATGTTTATACGGCCCAGCGTTACCAAGGAGCCCTGGTGGGCGGGGAACTCTTCCAGCCTCCGAATCAGATCAAAGTCTTGGCAAAACGTCCTGCTCGAAAATCTGCAGCGGAGTTAGTCCATCGATGCTGATGAACTCTCCCTGCATTTCGCTTAGGCGCTCCTGATATCCGGTAACAGCAACGATCCCGTAACCAAGGCTACCGCTTTCAAGCGAAATCTGACGCGAAGGTAGGTGCCGCATCAGTTCGAGCATATGTGCCTGATGCTTCGCCAAGAAAGCATCAGCGCCTATCCCGTGCATCCTTAGGTTTGCCCTGAACTCGGGTGATATGAGTTGATCAGCAGTCACTCGATAGGGACTGTACTCTTTCGTACTGGCGATCGTCGGCAGATATTGCCCCATGGCCGAGGTTTCATAGGACTGCTGTCGAACCGTGACGTCGATGACAACAAAGGGCGGTGCGACGACAACAGCGTGAGCGGCAGTAAATTCACCTGAGTCGAGTGAGTAAAAGTACCGCGGCGATCGAGATATAGCATGCGGGAAGGTGATTGTTAGGTTGCTCTTCGCCGTGTAATTCCAGACCTGAAGCGCATCAAGCATTCTGGACAAAATACCTGAGGCCACGACACACAGCCCTGGGCGCCCATCTTGCGCCACACGTCTCGCGACAGCATCAGCAGCGACCAGTATCTTCCGCTCAGCCTGGGCGAGGTCTTCCTCGGTGTACGCTCTGGCCTCTACGAGACGGGCAACATTGTTCAACGCGTCCGGATACCGAGCTTCTGCATGCAGAAACTGAGGCGTATCGTGGAGGCCAGGACGGGTTACATCTACTCCAATTTGAGTAAACCAGGCTTCTAACTCTCGCTGATTGTCTGGATTGCTTAACGGCCAGGGTTTATGACCTGTGCTCACGCACTTCTTCGCAGCCTGCAGCTTGCGTTGCCTTGATTCACCCATAGACCATGCCCAAACCTATGACCAGAAAAGTTATTCTTTACAAAACCTAAATCTTGTCACTACGGTGGAATACCAAGGCGTAAAAGCAACCGCAGATAGTGATTAGACTGCCAGCAATGGCAATCCAGACGTAAGCGTTACTCATCGATAGTCCTCTGATTTGAAGGTTATGCACGAGGCGTCGAGCTCATCGATAACTCGAATTTGCACGGGCTTCACTGTAATGCCAGCGCTCTGTACGCAATGGTTGGGAGAACAATCAGCCGTGCATCATCCGCGCCTGATGCCTAGCCCGCTGTTGCTGGCAGCCCGCTCTTCGTCGATCGAGTTGTAGTAAATGTCCTGCGTAGTTTGAAGGCTTGCGTGACGTAGATCCATCTGAAGATGCTTTACCGGCCGGAATTCAGCATCGAACGTTGCCCCAGTGTGCCTGAGCCAGTGAACTGTTGCGCTCTTCAGCTGATCGCACTCATCCTGAGACCGCCCTTCGTTAAGCATCTTTTGGATGGCCTGATCAAAAACCTCTTGTACAAGCGCGCGGATCTGTCGCGCCGATAGGCCCGGGCGTCCACTGATTGTGGTCAGCAAAGGTGTGTTCTCACCTGAGGCCGGCAGCGGCGACAGGTTCCGACTTTCCCTATAACGCTTTAGGTACTTCAGGAAATCGGGCTTCACTGAGACCTCTGCCTGGACCCCACCCTTACCACACGCAGCAAACCACCAGCAATTCTTCCGCTTGAAAAAGGACCCCATGGTTGGCTGCCAAGTGTCACTTCCTGCCAGATCTCCAATCCGGAGATACATCGAGAATAGGGCAACGACGATGAATAAGCTGCGCTCGTACTTTGGGTGCAAATCTGCCATTTCACGAGCCACATCCAGAAGATATTCCCACTCAAGCTGGGTAAGCGACTTGCTTGCACGCTGCTGGGGCTTCTGGCCGGTAAGCCTGCTGCGCTGCTTAATGGAGAAGGGATTACGTACTGCATGGCCCATGTCGGCCACATGCTCATAGAAGGCATGGCAGGTGGAGATGATCAGCTCGAGGGTAGTGCGCTGCACTGTGTAGACACCCGTAGCCCCTGACCTTTGCTCACTAAACGGGCGCCAAGCTTCGTTGAAGGCCATGTCGGAGCCGGCAACCACGAACCGCCTGCTGGTAGTAGGACCAATCCAATCGGGAGGAGGCGCCTTGTTGAACCGAATGAAGTCTTCGCCGTCCTGAAGGGAAAGATGGAGTATCGATTTCCCTCTGATGATCCAGCTCCAAAGAAGAAGCCTTTCAACAAAGATTCGATACGTCCGGAGGGTAGAGGCGTTGTGCGCATAGCGTTTTACAAAGTCCGCAGCTAACGCATGGTTGCCTGGTACATCAACATCACTGGGAAAAACCGCCAAATACGAAGCTACCACCGCATTCACCTGGTCCGCTTCGACGTCGACCGAGGATGGACTGCCGGCGGGTGTGACCTTACCGAACAGTGGCCTTGGGTGGATAGCAGTCTGCTTTCTCAATGGAATGACTCCTGGCGCGCTTACCATGCCGAGCTGAACCAGGCTCGCCCTGGCAACAGCTGAATGGGGAAAGCTCTAGATTACCGGGCCTGAGTCATTTGAACAGCGATAAAGGTGTTGCGAGCTGCAGCGGTTTAGGGGGCGTCATCAGCTCATGCGCACGCTGAACGCATGCAAGAAGACAGAGGGAGGAGGGGGTTTAACAGGTACGGAAATAAGCGCTGGGCCGCTCATAACGGCCCCCGGCATTGGAGGTGATCGCGGTTGATGCTACTTCGTGAATGAAACCGGCTTAAACCCGGGTATCAACTTGCAGGCCATTTCGTGGAGGGCTTCAACAGTAACAGGCTTAACGATGTAGCCGGATGCACCAGCATTCTCCGCGATCTGCTTGTCAGCCGGGGTTTGCCGTGAAGAAACCATAACGATCGGCATGACACTTAAGTCATCATCGGAGGCGCGCAACTCTGCAACGAGCGAGATCCCGTTCAGGTGGTCGGATAGATGAATATCCATCGTGCACATGTCTGGGCGGAAGGTCTTGAGCTCGGCGAACATGTCCTGAACGCTGTGGACGTTCCTAACCTCATCAAACAGTTGCTCAGCTACTTTGCGAGCGACGTATGTGTCAGTCGGAGAGTCATCCACAATGAGGATCTTGGTCTTTGCTGGCTCGATGGCCTTAGCCATCACACGTTCTTCGATTGCAGTGGGGTTACTCATACTTCCTCTGGCCTAGCGCAGGTTGATGCCCGGCAAGGGGAGCCGGGCAGGGCGATCAATATGCCGAGTAGCGCGCCTCGATGGTGCGCTGCTCACGGATATGCTGTTCATAGTTCAACTGTTTGTCCTCGAGCTTGTGATCGATCTCTCGAAGAGCTTTGGCTTTATCGCGCTCGACAGCGATTTTTGTCGCGTAGTAGTTTTCAGCCTTAGCCGCCCCGGCCACGTCGAACGGCTGCCACAGCGGCCCCAGGAATGGGTAAAGCGGTATAGTCGCAATGCACAGACCATAGCTGCGCACATAGCAGTACGGTACACCTGGCAGCAAGCCGAGCACTGCTGCGGTTGCTACGCTTTTCTCCTCGACAACCAGGCCTTTGCTTTCATAGACCGCCAGCTCTTGTTTCTGGCCTGTTGCCAGATGGGTAGTGCAGCCATTCAGCGCGGCGAGGCTGAGAACGAGGATAGAGAGATACTTCATGTGCTTACATTCCTTGATTGGGGTTGGCGAGGACCGGTATAACGCGCCGGCGCCTCTTTTCAACCCCAAGGAGGGTATCCGAAGCCTTTCCGCCCCCATACTCAAAACAGCGTTATCTTTTCCGCTGGTCTGTCATTGCTTAGTGACGGTCATACTGAGCTCAAAATTGCCTCGCTGGTTCTCAGACTTGACCAACACTGGCTCACCATCTTTGGTGAACATCGATCCAGAAAACGCGAGGTTTGAGGTTTCAGGCAGAAGCACATTGATGTTGTCGGCGACTGGCTCTTGACGCATATCCAGTAGCTGGGTGTATTCAAACTCGTAGGTCAGAAGCACCTTTCCGTCAGACATCAGCCGCGGGGTTCCGCTAAAGATGAAGCCCACCTTCAGCGGTTTGCTCTTCTCATTGCTGTTGCCCTTAGCATCGATCTCGATCGAATCGGTGATTGGCCGGATCTGCGAATTTTCATAACGACCAGTGACATTGTTGTCGAGGATGCCGGAATAGGCACCTACAACTGCACCATCCTTGGTGAGCTGTACGTCGAGCTTGTAAACATCATTCGCTGCGAAAGCCGCGGATGCCAAGCACGTGAGGGCGAAGCCGGTAATAAGTTTCTGCATGTTTTACCTTTCATTGTGTGGATGAGGCATCTGGGGTGACACCCCCACAGTCTCGCTAAAGAGGTTACCGAGGCGAGGTAGGAGTGCAATCCAAAGTAGATAGTGGAATTGCGTTGGCACAGGGGAGGGCAGGTGACTGGACTACCCCAAATCCACCCACTGCGTGCCCGGCGGCATGTGAAACTTCTGCGGTATCTCGGGGTTACCAATCTGCCTCAAAAACTCAGCCCCACCCTGATCAAGCACAGCGTCATTGAGCATGTGCACATTGGCCCTAAGCCTAGTAGGCATTCGAATAACACTGTCATCGCCTAGAACCAGGTCCAGCAAACGGAAACGCCTAAGTCCCGCAGCCGTCGACAGATCACGGCCGCGTACTCGGCGATTCCGTATGATGGCTTGCAAGTGACCTACTGGCTCGTAGCAGCCTTTGTGATTACGAAGGACGCCCAGCAGGACTTTCGCTTCGATGTCTGCAAGCCCTCGGTAAGTGTTCATTCCCCCAGGCAATACGCCAGTGAAACTCAGGCTCGCGCGAATCAGTTGTTCATGCTTCTGTTGGATAGCGGCAGAAAATTCCTCATAGCTAATATCGATCGCGGTTGCGTACCGGTGCAGCATCTCGATGACCTTAAAAGCCACGATGTGCCGAGACATTCCTCTTCTCATATCCATGCAGATTGCTTCCCAAACTTCACTATCCAGGTGGTAAGAGAGGCCGTTGGCCATCCGCGATAGCTCTGCAGTTGAAAGGTTGAGCGTAAAGCTGGTGACCGCCATGATCAGCTTAACCCGTGCAGCAAGATCCAGGTCTGGAAAGTAGCGCAGCACGATGATGTGAAGCACATTGTATTCAAGTCGCAAGGGGCTTCTTAAGATCCCGGCCAAGCCAGACGCAATCCGAGATTTATGATGTTCAGGTAGGGAGCCGTGCTTGATTGTGTACCAGCGGATCTCGGCATCAACTTCACACGCCAGTGCGTTTGCTTCTAGTAGCGACAGCATGCTGAGTGGTGTTTCCGCCACCCGATCACCATGTTTGTACAAGACGACGGTCACCATTGCACCGTGGCGCTGGTTATAGTGCACTTGGCAAACAGGTTCTAGGTCCGTCAGAGCCGTATCTTGGTGGACCTTGGTCAACTCCTTATGCATCTCGAGCTCTGAGAAATTGAGCATGGCCACCTTCATCGCTTCATGTGATCCAAGCACCAGGCCAGCCAATGCCAGATCCCTACGCACCATGAATTCCATGCCCCATAGAGTGGTGGTCAGGTCCAGGTAGTGAGTGACCTCGTGAACTATGAGCCTGTAGGCATCTATTCTGGCTGGATCGTTGGAGTCAGTCTTTCTAGGTGCACGCATAGCTTTCCGTAAAAACGTCGACGCCGGCGCATCAAAGCTTGAAAGCAAGATGATGCTGGTGTCGAAGTTCATGCAGCCGGCGACATCTGGCGATGAGACGGCGCTTGGGTTAATACGACGCGCACCGTTATTTCTGCGGGTCTTCATGAGAGCTCGATAGGTAAATTCTGATGGCAGGGCGCTGGCCAAAACCGCGAGCTAAAGCCAAGCTTTGTGGGGTAGTAGGAGCGCTGCTGCATAATGGAAGCAGCGCGAGCCGACCAGATCAGAAGACCTTCTTCCAGTCAGCGCCGTCGTAGGAGAAGATTTCTTTCTCGCCTACCGACCACATCAAGCCATCAGCGTTGCTGAGTCCGTAGAAGCTCTCAGGCTCCACATCGCCGAAATCAACTGGCTCCAGCTCGCCATCGCGCAGAACGAATACCCAATCCATCGAGCTCACATAAAGCTCGCCGTTGAACCAGGTAATGCCCCAAAAATTGGAGGTCGTAATCTTCTGATTAATAACCTGCCAAGCACCATCGACCGTTTTGAGAAGTGTGCCGTATTGGCCACAGGCGAAAGCAGTACCGTCATCAGTCACGACCACACCTGTCAGAATCAACGTGCTCGGGCTGGCACACTGCTGCCAGCGCGTGCCGTTGAAATGCCAGATTTCCCCATTCCAGCCAACGGCATAAATATGATCCTCGGTTATGCCGTGGATTGCCTCGAACCCAAATACGGGTTCCCTGGACGGTTGGGTGGGCATTGCACCGTGCATGGCTACCCAACGTCCATCATCGTCACGTTTGAAAACCTGTCGACTCATGCCGCACGCATAGGCGTAGCCACCGACACAATTTACTGAGCGAATAATCTCCAGCTGCAGGCCGGGCACCTCGATCTGCTCGTCGAAGTTGTCCCCACTGCCCATGATATGGACATAACCCGTCGTCCCGATGGCGACAGCCTGATGCTTGGGCTGATGCACCACGCACACTGAGTGAGCCGTATGCGGCGTTGCATCAATAAACTGCCAGTTCCCTTGGTCGTATTCCCAGAACGCGGTATGGGTGTGCCCCTCAAGCCCAGGATCGCTGGCCAGGATGTAACAAAGGTCGTTAAAGCGAACCGCGCCAACACGAAGCGTGTAGCCAATTTTCTCGAAAGTCAGTTCTTCTTCGGTGGATTCGGTGTCATCGTTCAGTGTTGTCAATTTGGGCCTCAGAAGTGCCAGTTAGGGTGATGCATAGTAATACAATATGATTTTCCATTAGCGGATGCGCGCCAGCAGCAAATCCGAGACAAGCAAGGAGGATATGTTGGATACGTCGTTCATCTATCACGCAGCTTACGTTCAGGACCGTAGAACCATCCGCACCATAGCCCAGATTGCTGGGCTCACTGAAATGGCACCTAATCACGGAATCACGCTTAAATGCGTCCAGTCGGAGGAAGATGGTTGGGCTTGGTTCAGCTACGACGCGAACCAATTCGTCATCAAAATGACGACGTTGGAGTCAAGTGGTTATTTGGAAATCGTCTTTATTACTGCTGATGGCGAGGTGCAAATTGGCACTATTGAAGGCATGACGAAAGAAATCATCGATGACACTCTAGATGGTCCTTCCAGGCGCGGCCCATTGAGGGATCTGCAGCTCATCGGCGGGTATCCCTATGCAGTCGGCATGAGCCGCCAGGTGTATCGCCGTGATAGGCCCGGCCAGTGGAGTCGCCAGGATGAGGATGTAGTCGCTGAGAGAGGGGCTGTATCACTATGTGGCTTCAACAGTGTTCACGGCCTATCAGAGGCAGATATCTACGCTGTGGGTTTCAACGGAGAGGTCTGGAGGCGGACTGACCGAGTCTGGAATCAACAGCCAAAAATCGTGAGCTGTGTTCTAAACAGGGTGCTCGTGGTCGGCGACGGGCTGATCTATGCCTGTGGCCAGCAGGGGACGCTGTTGCGATCCGATGGCAATTCCTGGAGAAAACTTGAGCAAGGCGTTACTGACAAAGACTTTTGGGGCATGGCCTGGTTCAATGGTGCACTGTACGTATCCACTGACTCAGCAGTATTTCGCCTTGATGCGAATAATGAGCTTAACGAAGTCGACATGGGGCACGCCACAAAACTTAGTTGCCGTCATCTACATTCGAATGACGGGGTCCTGATGTCTGTCGGAGCCAAGGATATTATGGTCACTTTCGATGGCCAACGTTGGCTTCGATTCGACCCAGACAACGCGCGTAATCAACCTGAATAGGCCGCGCGCCCTCGCAATAAGGTGTCCCAATGTACAGCAATAAATTCATCGATCACTCATCGGCGATGTTGCGCAGTAAGAATCGTAAAAACCGAGTATTGGTTGCATCAATTGCGGCTCTTGCACTATCAGAATCTGGGGGAGTTTTGGCTTTAGGATTAAAATATGACCTTGTGTCAGATATCAATCTGACTCTTCTTCTGAACGGTGAACCGGTCCAAGGCGTTGAGGTGACAAGGAAATACCATTGGACGTGGGGGGAATATTCAAAAACTCGAGTCAAGTCCACGGATGGCGATGGCAAGGTCTTTTTCCCGAAGGAGTCGGGCCGGGCGATGATGGCATGGTTGCCGCATGAGCCAGTCATCCCCCAGACGCTGACGGCCGTTGTAGGTGGGACGGTCTATAAGCTCTGGTACACGTCAAAGCACAACTATGACGATCTTGGGGAGGTACCTGGTCGGAAGCTGAACCTGCGTTGTGAGTTGCTGGACGAACCACGCGCGCATTTTGACACGCAAACCTTCGGGATCTGCGTTGTCGAGGAGTCTTGATAGATCTTAGACGACCGGATTCTTCAATATCCCCATTGATTTGAAACTGGCCCATTCAGGCCGTAGAGCTGGCGTCATGGTCGTTTCTCTTTAACTGGTCAGCAGCGCGCTAATGGCTTCGAGTAGCGCTCTATCAGCGGGCGTGAATCCTTCTTTTTCATCATCGAGCTTGCTACGTAGCCTGCTGATAATATCAGCGTTCATGGAGCGGCTTTCTTGCACTGCATGCGAGGCGTTCGTGTACGTCCTTCGGGATTCTGAGTGTGATCCGCTCGTACTTAATGCCAGGCCTTTCGATATCGCTCATGGATTTCCTACTTACTTTTTTGCCCATCCGCAGGCCGGCTGGAGTCGTTTGCTTTGAGGTGACGGCCCATCGTCTCAAGGGAGATAAACGTGCGTATCAGGAGGCACAATTGCTCTCTGTCATCTGGGCCAAGTCCCCGGTAGGTTCCCTGAAACCTGGCAATTAGCTCATCCTGGGCTATTGAAGAGCCACTTTCAGACTGGTATAGCGGTAGCAACTCCATGAACAATTGGAATTCTGTCTCTGCCCTTGAGTGAAAGCTCTTTCTTACTTTGTGACTCGCAAACAGCAAACCAACACAAGCAACGAATAGAGTTGCTATCAGCAACGAGGACGGGCTGGAAACTGCAAGCAAGCTTGCAGAAAGAACCATTGTCACCGTCGCGGTCGAGACTCGGTTCATCCACACCAGAATACTCTTGTACGACCCGTACTGACGTTTGAGGTCCTCAAGGCTCACTGCCGCACCAGCATTCATTGACGTTTCCCGTGCTACTTCGGTTGATCATTGATGGTCGTGTTTTCAACTGCGCCCATGTACACCGCAATATCACCCATCTGCTCGACGATGGCGGCTTCGCTTGCTTCGTGCGCAGCGCTGATCATGGTTTTCTTTCTCAGACACAAACAGCAATCGACGTGTGCCCAGTTACTAGAGCCGCTACTGGCTTCCCCGAGCCAGGTACCGCATGGCGCCCGCTCCGCCTCATCATCCACGGCAGGGTAGGGATCAAAGTGCGTGGCCATCATCGATTCCCTCGAACTATTTAACGACGGTTAGGAGGCTGGCAGGGGTCGCCGGGGCTGTGCCGAACGCGCTCATCAGTGCAACGCGGGTTTCATCTAGAGTGGACTGCAATGCCTGCCCCTTCGCCTTGCTGATTCCGCCGCACAGAGTCGCGCCGGTAATGAGGCCCATAGCGGTTGTGTAGGCCACGTACGCACCTTCCTTTTCCGCCGCTTCTACGCACTCGCGGAACTGCAAGAAAATCCCGGCCAGGGCTCGGGCAAAGGCGGCGGCGTGTTGCTGCGTCTTCACGGTAATTTCCTTGAACAACACTCAGTGCGCCGGCGACCCGGGCCCAGTGGTTCTATATAGCTGTTGCACCAGCTACAGACTTGCGATGCTCCCAAATCATGAGAAGGTAGGAAATCAAGACGATCGCGGGCAGAAGCCAGAAAGCACCAAGTGCAATCCCACGACTGAGCTCAGAAAGGCTTGCCTGCATCTTGCCTACCGTGCCTTCGGCTGGGCTTACGGTAGCCTCCATAAATCCCATTAACGCCACACTGCCGACCACGACAAAGGCGACAGGGAAAAGCATGATCAGTCGTTTCCACTCACGGGCTCCAGGCGCCCACATAAGCAAAAGGCACGCAAAAAAGGTTCCGAAGTAGTAGAACAGAGTGATGCGGTTCAACCCCAGAGCCTCAACACCCTGCTGGAACATAATATTCTGGAAAATGATGCTTCCGATTACGATAGCAATGGCGTAGGCCGCGACAATTCCACCGAGAACAGCGCTTATAAACTTCATCATGGGGTCATTCCTTATGCCAAATATGCCTGGCTTGAGCCAGGCGGGTAGGGGCTACTCAGCGGCCGTTTCCAGCTTGCCGTCGAAGTCGTTACTGGCGTCGTAGTGCCATCGGTTTCCTATGCGTTTGCAATGTCGGCCTGCACAGCGAGCAAACGCCGGACTTCTTCAAATTCGGACCGCTTCGCATAGTGGCCATCGAGCCAATCGAGCATCATTTCAACGTGCATCCGTGGAAGGCTCATGCATCGTTCAGACATGAGCAAAGCAGCAGCCTGCTGCACATTCATGGACTGGGTGAGCGCGCGTTCCAGATAGAATGGCTGGGCCTCTACAATGGATTTTGCGGCCGGGTAGTCGATACCCTTGGCGTCTGCAACGGCCTGAATAACCTGCGATGCCCAAGCCGCCGCAGCGTCGTTTAGGATAGCTAGTTCCACGGCGCCACCTCCTAAATACAGAGTCTTCGATCAAAGGACATCTTCGTGCCGGAAGGCGCGTGCCACCAAGCCGATTGTCCTACTTCGAGAAGCCAGGATAACGACTAATCCGCAAATCCCAACTCGATGATTAATTCTCCCACAGGTGTGTCGAATGCACCTCCCAATCCGGGCTCTCCAAGTTCGCTTAGCTCAGCTAAGGGCCAGCTCAACATCCAGCAATAAACTGTCAAGATCGATAGTCAGTCAGAGCTGTTCTTAGCATTGATGATCCAGGATGGTCGCACTTCGCTGACTGCTACCTATAGGCAAGCGGCGAGGGATCGACGTCAAATGTTCGACCCGGCCGGCGATGCCGACATGACGGTAGAGTCGGCGCATGTGGTGAATTAGGGAAATACCAGGTCGCATACAAAGCCTTCTAGACAAACGGGATTCGAAACTCACTGAGGCTCGAGCAGCGCCGTCGGTAAGCGAAGACAATGATGGAAATGTGGCATTCAAAGCAGTGAAAGGCTTGCAGAACAAACCGCCGCTAATAAAGATTAGCGGCGGAAATGAGCATCTAAGCCAGCTCTCTCTCTTGATCCGTGAAACCGCCACGAAATACAGCCAATCGAAGCCTATTGGAAAAGCAGGTTTAGGCCGGTAGACACCTGCTGGACATCTGTCGCAAGAATCACAGCAAGGTGGGTCAAGGAGATGCTTCCATAGATCGATCCCAGCGCTAAATCATCATGCATGATCAGATATGCAACAGCTGCAACTACTGTCAGCATGCCGGCCAGTCGAAATGCTTGCACTTCAACACTTGCTGTTAGTACAAGCTCCAGCCCAATCGGGCTTGTGTAGCTGGCGTAGATCATCAGCGCATCGATCATCATCACCGATATTACGACAAGTGCATGCCAACACCAGCGTCGATCATCTTGTAGCGATAGACGATTTATGTTCTGCCGACTCTGCATATTTGACCACCTCCGTTGTGGGTTTGCCTGGATCTGATCATCTTTGCTGAAAGGCTGTGGCGCCAGCCAAAGTCACGGCAGCAAATTCGTATACCCCAGCTTGAGTTGCCAGTTCTTGTCTGCTATTTCCTGTCCTGGAGCGCCCGAGCAACATCGATGCTGGTATGCTGGTTCGGAGCCACCCAAACCAACTTCTACAAGGCCGTAAAATGAGCTTGATTAACGAGTACCGTGAAACGGAAGAAACCATCAAGGAACTTCAACAGCGCCTGGCAAACCTGAACAATGATGAAGGGTTCAAGAAGGAGCTCGCGTTCGAGTCCAAGCTTAAGGAGCTGATGACCGCTTACGGCAAGAACCTAAGCGACATCATTGCCATCATTGACCCCCAGAGCAACGCCAAGCCCCAAGGCAAAGCCGGAAAGTCAACGCGAGCTAAGCGCGAGTTGAAGCGCTATCAGAACCCACAGACCGGTGAAGTGGTTGAAACCAAAGGCGGCAACAATAAGACACTGAAGGAATGGAAAGCCAAGTTTGGCGCTGATACCGTCAACAGTTGGCTTGTCTAACTTTTGCAAAAATCAAAAAACCAGGCATTTAAGCCTGGTTTTCTAAGCGCATGGACTAATTGTTAGCCACCTTCACACGAGATTCACGCTCGTACTCGCTGCCATAGTAATCACGGCCCTCTTTCTTTTCTGTCCGCCAGTACCGAATGGTCTCCGCCACGCTGGCTCTGTCGTGAAACGCAACTTGGTCGACATCCGATTCTTTCCAGTCGTCAAAGGTTTGCTCTTGAAGCTTTAAAGCCACCTGATCGGCTGGCATGTGCGGATCGCAGATTTCCTCATGCTGAATAGCTGGGTTGAACCACGAGTCCCTGTCATAGCCGCGGGGTAGGTTCTTGAGCTGCCACCATCCACGATAACTCTCCCGCGGCCGCGCAAGGCAATCGCGATGATATTCGCTCTCATCAGCCGAGGTCCACTTTCCCTTAAGCATCTGATTCTGGCGATTGCTTTCCCGCCGGATGAAAAATGCCTCGTGGCTTTCTGGGTCATTCTCTGCCTGGTCGTAGAACTCAATGCCAACTTTGATACGATCCCAGCGCATAGTCGCCCTCACGACCGACGCCTTGGTCGGCCCGAAAATCCACTCATATTCCCGAAGAAAGACTGGTTTTCTGCAGCTGACGCCCTCGCAGGCGAAGGCGAACTGTCCTTTGTGTTCCTGCCAGAATTGATCGAGCTCAGCGAGCGTTGGCAGCCAGACAAACATGGTGCCGTCCTCCATCAGCTGACGTTTTGGCAGGCTGAGGTCTACGGGCAACAGGGACTGGAGCTTCTTCATCAAGCAGAATTCCAACAGACTGAGTTGAGGGGCCACAGTAGATGCACAAAAAAGTATGAGCCTGCAGCAGTTACGCATGAGGTTGCCCAATGGCCGAAATAGGCGCCACCCAAAACACGGTTAGCAAATTCAATGCAGAATCTTTGCTAGGCCTACATTTGCCTCACTCACCTAAGCAAAAGCATGCTCGATCTGCGGGTTCAGATAGAAGCCGGGACGGTTTCGGAAAAGCTCGGCGCCGCCGCGGATGTACTGCAGCATCATCTCGCCACACATCCAGTACCTGTTGAGCATGTCAGCGGCGAGCCCCGTCATTAGTCGACCACCGAAGGGATCAACTACTAAATCACCCTCCTCTGTAAGGAAACGAATCAAGAAGTCAGCCACGGAAAGTGGCTGCCCTGCCCCATGCACAGGCAGTCCCAGGCTCTCTGCAGCTGCCTTGTACTCGATACCGTATCCGCAACGATGACCTCGAGTGAGTACATTGCGCGGGATCTTCCCCGGTGTGGGGGAGCTGAAGCTGCCACGACGCAGACGATAGGCGCCGTCGCTATAGGATGCTTCTCTCGCCTCGCCGCCAGAAGCTATTAGCTTCAGATGTCTCGGGCTGTGAGGTTCGAGTACTCTCCGGTTATCTGCTTTGACCCTATGCGGTTCACGGGCGAACCATAAGATGGGTTCCCAACCTACGTTAAGTTGTTGGCGTGTCTTCGATGCATATTGAATTGGACCTGGTGCCTTGCTTGGATTGGACCATACTAGCCTGTCCATCAGGGACAGACCTGCATCCTCAAGCGCAATTACAAGCCTCTCCAAGTAGGTCGACCTAGCGGGGCTTCCTGGCATAAAGATGTCCTGCGAGGTGTTCAGAGCTAAAGAGCCCTCAGGAGAAAGCTTCTCAAGCAATGGCTCGAGCGTCTCCATTATGAAGCTAATGATCTCTTTCACCGGCGGATTGCCGTAAGCCCGGGGCTTAGAAATCGCGTATGGCGGGCTGCAGGCGATCAACATTACCTCTTGATCGAGATTCTTGAAGATATCCCCGCTGCGCCCTAGGATCGCCACTCCCAGATCCGTTCTAAACCCAAGAAGGCGAACGCCTGGCTTCACAGCATTTAGGTCTCGCTTGGCGTCTTCCGTGAGCCTCCATATCCCGCGCTCACCTTTGACACGACAGAGCACATTCATCTGCTTGAGTGACTGCTGTATCCAGCGGATCTGGCGCCGCACTAAATTGTGCTTCTGACCACTTTGGCCGATCGGCACTCTCTCCTGCAGCGCATTAATTGGCAGCCCAGCGCGGTTCGCAACCATGCGGTACAGCGACTGGTTATCAAGAGGCGTGTCCGGATTTTCCTTGTATATCTGGGCTATCTGCTCAATGTTAAACAGTTCACCCTGGCCAGGTGCTTTGGCCCTTGCTCGCTTCACTTTCATCTAAACCTCGGACGTGGATATTCCTTGCGTGAGGTCAATATCCGACGTCGGCTTGCGTGGCAGAACCACCCTTCTTAGACCTGACCCTATGTCAGGCTCTGCAGAAGAGATCCTCAGAAAGGGCGACTAAAGTTGTCGCTGTCCGAATCGGGTCAACGCGGTTCGGGAACCAATGGCAACATTGCCTGGCCCTGGAGATTGCGACATACGCCAAACGAAGCGCTTCACCTTCGAGAACTGTGTCCGCCGGCGAGGCATCCCCCCTCGTGCTAAAGCCAGCTAGCTTGTAGAGCTGGTTCCGGTATGAAGAGGAGGCACCTGCGCCAGGATCACCGATAAGGATGACTACGTCCGCCTGAAGCGCTTTAGCTTTGTGGAATGTGCGTACACGAATACCGCGGCCGCCAGCAGCGCGCTCACTGCGAATGAGGTCCCCGATCGAGGAATTAACCCACTCGTGATCCTGCTGATTGTCGATTAGCACAAGCACTTGGCGGCGCTGGCTTAGCGCATCCTGGCAAAGGTGCTGGAGTACCGCCGTGTTCTGCTCATGAATCTGGACCGGCGCTGAATCGCCATGTAGCCGCCCTACTGCCCGAGCGTTTCTGCCAGAAGCGATCCCCAAATTGCGCACCAGGTTGAGCCCAGCGTCAATCAGCATCTGGTTGGACCGGAAGCACTCCTGCAGCTGCACAAGGCTGGAACCTCCGTCAGCCGGAAAGGATTCTTCGAAGGTGGTTAGCAATCTAGAGGTAGTGCCGTAGCTTCCGTGGGCCCACTGGTTTACATCGCCTGTAATAAACAGACTAGTGCAGTGACTGCGATCAAACGGCAGGCGGCTATCCCGACGCTGGATCTCTGCAAGTACCCCTCGCAGCCACGCCGCGACGGGTATGGCGTGGTCTTCCCCGTTGTCGATCATTACGTGCCGGCAGCGTCTAAGCACATGGCCAGGCACATGACGGATATTATCTGGGTGGCTGTCACTGAACAGGTCGAATAGTCGCCCAAAGGGAAAGCTTGGCTGCGGTAGGGCGGCCAGCTGCCGCTCCAGGGTCTGCCAGAAGATTCCAAGAGCCTCGAAGAACACGGCGTCGGCGGTACCGGGACGAAAGTTCATTCGTGCTGGTATCGTCGAAACCTCAAGGCCCAGTGCGTCAATCATTGCAGCAGCTGAGTTGAATGCCTCCAGCAGAGGAGCTGGGCAAGCAGCGTCTTCAAGCTGGTAACTGAAGGGAGGTGGGGTTCTTTGGAGGTCCTTCAGGGCCGCCACAAGCGAGAGTGCCTCCTGGTATGAGTCGAGATGCACCAGCGGCTCGTGGAAATACGCTTGAAGCATCGTGCGCTTGATGGCCACGTCCTTGTAAAGCTCACGAACTGCTGTCGCCGACCGCTTAATGTGCCGATCCTCACTGCGGTCAAATCCAAGCACAACGTGCATACCGAGTTGGGGAATGAATCCACAGCTGCTGTATGCGCGGCCTCGAATCTTGAACTCATGCCTCCGTGGCACGACGCCATCTAGCGGCCACATACCTGCAGCTTTCCATAGCTCCTCCAGCGCATCACACATCTCTCCGTCATGGTCGCTTAACTTCCACGCCATGTGAGCTCGCTGTATCACTATGGGAGCGTCAACCTCTAGGTGTGAGACCTGCAAAGATGCCTTGAAAAGGTGTTGCACCAGTTCCGAGAATCGCTTTTCAGACCGATACAGCAGCGTTAGGCATGCAGTCATTTCCTTCTGCTGCCTAGGGGTCAGGCTTCGGTCATGCGGCCGGCCGTCATCAAGAGCGTCAAGAGGTGCATCGCTCAGAACCTCGAAGGGCATGCAACCGCCGAGGTTAGGCACAGCCCTTACCTGCTCAATTACCGCAGCCCGTGGCGTCTTCACGACGGCAAGAAGCTCTGGCAGCCCTACGTCGACATGCCAAGCCGATAGAAGTGTCTGAAGATCAACCGCGGTGTCTTGCCTTGCCTCTCTGCTGAAGGTGAGGACAGTGATCTCTTCAAGTGGGACCTGAAGGTAGACATGTAAGTAGATCACACGGAGAAGAATTGTCTGAGTCTTCCCCGTACCAGCTGCCCCCGTCACTGCGGTTGTGGCTGTGGGTGTCAGGACTGCCTTCCACTGATCAGCAGTTGGCTGTTGGTCAGGTGGCAAGTACCTCCCACAATCCGTGCGCATGCGGCTCTTCGCTTCAGCGTGATTGGGCAGTCGCTGCTCAGAGAACAGTGAAACATCCGTACCGGGTACTGCTATGACTGGATCTGGTCGGTACTGCAGCAGAATTCGCACATCAGCAACCTCGTCATCACGCTGAGGCACAACGGGTGCCGCTGGCGCATTCTTCTGCACTTCACGTTGCGAACTTGGGTGAACTGCACCCAGAAGATCCAGACCATATGAAAACAGTGTGGCGAGCACTCGCTTGTACGGCGGTAGGTGCTCGTTGGTAATGGTGGAATCAGCCTGGCTGCTCACTGCAAGGCTCCTATCTGCTGCCACTGGTGAGGCAAGATTTTGAGGCCAGTAAACACCTCGCGCACTCCAAAAAGGATGCGGATTTTCCTAGTCCTGTTTTGGCTAATACTGGTGGCGGATTCCCGTTATCGTCACCCTCCGGCTCGTTGTGTATGGGCCGGCAAAACATCTGACGGAGTATTCGATGAACGCCGAAACCCTACCGAACCAAGATCAACTGCCGAATAGCCTGCTCAGCCGTTTAGCAGGGGCCGCGATGGTCGGCACTATTCTGCTTGGTCTCCTTTACTTCGTTGCCTGCATTGGTTCGACTGTGGCACTTAGCGTGATTGCTGGACTGACGGATGGTGACGCGCAGCAGACTTCCTTCCTCAGCATGCGCGCAGGCATCGGCTTCCATGGCTTCGCATTCGGTACGTTATTCGCCATTTTCGGAGTGTTGATTTTGCTCCGCGGCAGAACTTTCGGCCTCATCATGGCAGTGCTGGGCTTAGGTGGCATCCTGGCAGCCTCCGAGCGCGTTGCATTGCTACAAGGCATTTTGGACGGTGATCTCAAGATCGGCTGTTACAGCTATGAGTCTCTAGAGTGCCGTTCGATGCTTAAAGTGCCGACCCTAGATGCTCCGTCCATTTACAGAACTCCAGGCGAGCTCAGTGGGCATGGGTATGCAGACTGGTATGCCCCAATCCGTGCAAAGGCCTTAAGCGAGAGTAAGACCGGACTACCGAATACATTGCCCGGGGTTGCGTTCCTGAAAAGCCCACTCACCCTTCTCTATCACCGCGATGAGTTGGTAACCAAGATCTTGGCTCAGAGAGCAGAGGTCGCCCATTTTCAAACGTCCTTCGACAAGCAGCGTGCCAAATGATCAAGCCAATCCCTTACGAGGTGGTTGAGTTCCACAAACACCTGGTCACTCAGCTGCAAGGGCTGGGGGAAACTCGCTCCTACACCGCAGGATCGCAAATCGCTTCTCTGGGGGCAGTTGACGCGGCCATCTACCTGGTAGTCAGAGGTGCAGTGAGTATTCACATCGTCGACTGCGAGCAGGCTCAGGAATTGACCGCAACTCACGTGGCACCGCATGAAGTCTTTGGTTTTGCCGAGGCCGAGCGCTCTGGTGAGCACCAACGTCTTCGCATCCACGCGGAAGCAAAAACCGACTGCGTTGTGGTTGAACTCCAGCGCACTCAGCTACAAGTTCTGGCCGTTCAACATCCTGACCTTCTGATCGAGGTCTGCAATGGCCTCGCCCGTTTCTCTATGAAAGCCATGGAGAAAGTTGGGCGCTTCGCTCTCTTCAGTGCACGAGGCAGAATTTCTAGTGCTCTGGTCGATCTATGTGCTCTGCCGGATGCGGCTACTCATCCAGATGGGTACCAGGTGAAGATCAGCAAAGTTGGCCTGGCAAAACTTGCAGGCTGCACCCGTGAGATGGTCGGGCGTGTGATGAAGGAGCTACATCAAGACGGACTGATCACGTCCTTTGGCCGCAAGACGATAGTTCATCACGACACCCCATCCCTCTAGACCGCCTCTTACGCATTCATGCCCCTGGTCTCAGGGGCAGTTTCCTGCCTTCCGATACCCCGCGCTCTGGGCTTCCGCCTCGCCGGCGTAGACCACCAGATTTCGCCGAGAGATCTGCTCGTAGTAGGGGCAACTCAGAAGGTGATAGACGCCAGAGTTTCGGTTTGCATGCACCGGCGCGCTGCCCTCTTTCGTGGTGCTTGAGGCAAGCAGTCCCTTGGCGATGCCTGCAGCCTGGTTGACTCCTGCAGAGATACTTCCTGTTGCCTGTTGCTTTTGGCGGGATGCGGCGCCTCTGGGTATGAGCTGCACCCCCGGTGCCAACCTGCTTCCACCGAGCTGGAGAAAGATCGGCGCGTGGTCGGAAACGTAAGCCCTTGCCTGCTTGTGGTTGATCTTCAGCATTGCCGGGTAATTCACCACCCCTGCTGCAGTGATGCTGAGTCGAGTATCCCCAGCCACGAAGGCGTTATCGTAGAGGCTGGCAAATCCTCCGTTCGGAGACAGTGTGGTTGCCCCGCCAGTGATCATTGGCCGGGCCTTCTGTTGTAGCTCGCCAAAAGCCGGGTGATTCGGCGGCAAGTTAAAGTCGCCGACCAGCACCAGCTGCTCACCAGGATAGATCTCCTCAAGCCATGACCAGTACCGCCCAAGCTCGCGAACTTCTGGAATCCTATCCCGTTCGCTCTGCCCGTAAATGATGTGAACGGTGCCAACTACCAATGTCTCCCCTCCCACAGTACGGAAGCGTGCCGAGAATGGCTCGCGGATAAAGACCCGCTTTCGATCAAGGTAGCTGACAGCCCCATCGTAATAGCGCACTACGCTATCACGCGTAAGAAATGCATACGCCTCTTTGTACCTAGCGCTACCTGCCGGGCTTGAGCTAATAACGCTCCAGGGCTCCCTTGTGCGCGCTTCTATCGCAGCCTTGAGCTTTGCCAGGCCCTCGTCGTTCATCACCTCTTGTACTGCGAGTAAATCAACGGTTCCTGCGACCGCTGCAATAGCCTCATAGGACTTTGGCTCACTCTCCCCAAGCCGCATAAGGTTCCACGTCCCTAAACGAAGCGATGCTGCTGAGGCAACCTGACTCGTACAAATCAATACCAGCGTGATCGCTGCGAAAACCCGATTCACTGTTTCCTCCCGATTTATCCGCGAGACTTACCGGCCACAAGCATCACCGTCAGAGCTCTGTGCACCAATCCGCTTATGGAACGGATGTATTGAGATGCGCTCCTTCCGAAGCGCCATGCTGAGTGGATCCATCAAGATCGACGTCGAACTGAGCAATCCTCTCGATCAACGCCGATGTACCTTGATCCACGAGGTCGGCTGCCCTAAAACATGGAACGTTGGTGTAGCGCCCCTGGAGTTTCCCGAGGAGGGTCTTGGCTGTTCGATGTGCATTTTGCGCATGCAGAAACTCATGTATCCGGAGCGCTTTAGTAAAACGCCCCCACTCTGCGGCCGCCGGGCCGCTCAACCGTGGCGAAACCAGTACTGGCAGATGGACGCGAATTGTGAGGTGGACGTGCCCGTTATCGATACGACACCCTTCCCCAACAGTGGCCAAATCGTAGGTCGACCGCAGCTCCCAGGTCGTCAGGCCGGCGTAAAACGCATCACCGGAATGGCTTGGGGCATTCTCAGCAATGCTGGCTTGAACCTCGGCCAGGGTGCGTCCTCGCACCTCGTAGGGAGCGATCTGGAAGTCAACCTCGGGTGAGGCCCCTCCTCCAAAGGCGTTCGTGACTGTCATGACAAGGCACACACCGGACCACGACAGTGCTCTGCTGATCACGCTTTGCCTTTTTCCTGCAGAGGGTGCGCTTCAGCGCGTCTTGTGAGCTTCTTCAGGCAATCCTGAGCCTCTCTAAGCTCTCGCTTTACCAGCGAGCGCTTACCAACGCCATTAGTTAGCATGTGCTGCGCCACCTGAATGGCCAGGTCTACAGCGCCAGCATGGCCATAAACCCAGGCCTTGCGAAGATGCGTCAGCGAGTCCATGAATCGCCCGGTCTGGGCATTCAGCTCGCCCAACACAAAAGCCGCCTCGGCGTCACCGGCAGCTTCGGCGGCTCGGAACAGTGGCAAGGCTTCATTGCCACGATCGCTGCTAAAGAGAATCTTGCCCAGGTCAGTCTTCGCCAAGGGGTATCCGAATGACGCAGATACCCGCATTAGCCGTTCAGCCTCCTCGGGTTGCCCTATCTCAGCGGCTTCGTGGGCCAGGAAGTAAGCACTGAGCGGATGCTGATCACCGATAGCTCGGTAGATCTCAGCAGCCTTCGCTTGATCCTCGATAGAGCTCATAACCTCATAGCTGCGGGCCAGCGCGATACCGGCTGCAACAAGACCGGTGCCATAGGCACTCTCCAGCAGTTCGCGTGCTTCGGTGCGCTTGTGATCTTCCTTTGGCAGTGCCATCTGGAAACACAAACGGACATCACACGCCCAAAGAAGTAGCTTTCGCTCATCGGTAGCGGGTAGAACGTTGAGCTTCGACTCCCAGAGGTGACCAGAAAGGCGCAGTTCCTTCGTGGCCTGGTCCTCAATCAGGACATGACCCGTCGCGGGGTCCAGAGCCATGTTCCCGATAAGACCAATTGGGATGATCCGGTTGAATGCGACCCCATTGATTCGCTGGCCGAACTGCCATGAGTTGTGCAGTCCGCCCTCAATGTTTCGAAGACGCAGCGCAGTATTTACCAGCAACACCTCCTCGGCGCTCAAAGTCGGCAAGGATGGTTTCAGTTGAGCGATTATTGCGCCCCAACCACCCTCCACCCCGGCACCGGCCGTGCCAATACCGAAACGGTTGATCGCCGGCGAGCCTCGACGGACTTCACCACCAACTGGTTCAAGAACAACACCATGGACGTCGAGTAGATGATTCTGCGAGTACAGGTCCGTGAGGTTGAAGCATGCAGCAAAGGTAGGGACACCAGCATGCGCCAGTGCGACAGCTGTTGCTGCCATCTCCATCTCGATCGGCTCAGATGCCTCATTTGCTGGATGAAGCCAGATGGCAAGGTCGGCAGCAGCCTTCCCTGCTGCGCAGACAGACTGATGATCAGCCACCGTAGAAGACGGGAGCTCGAGCGTTGCAGCTATGGAGGCAAAAGCACTCGGAGCTTCAACCGCCACACACTGGACAATCTCGACTTGCCCAGTCCTCCCAAGCAAATCTCCAGCCATGCTGGCCCAGGCCGCGTTATCGATCCTTATCAGGGGATCGGATGCGAGTAGTAACACCCTCAGGGGCCCCTCGAAAGGAATTCCGGTGTTTGCAATAACGGTGGCCACTAGCGCGGAAGGAGCAACAAATGGCGCAGTGCCATCTAGATCTAGCCGGACTTCCAGCGATACATCCCGCTCATTGAATTGCTGCTTAACGTGATGAATCCAGGCGGTGGCCAGTTCCTTCAGGTTCTTGGCGCTGGAGAAAGCTTGGGTAAGGGACAATTTCTGGAACTCGATTTTGGGTTTGCCGACGAGTTTAACGGCGCGATACTCCCTGGCGATCTGAAATCCCTGGCTGGAAAATCTATCCCCGGCCGTTATGTTGCATTCACCACCACTGATCAACGAGCACTACGTATGGAAAGCACCTCAACCGTTACTGATGCGATCGAAGCCGCCGGCCGCTTGGTTGAGGCTCTTACTACCCTGCGTGAAGATATGCTCAGCAGGCGCGATGAGATTCGCGTCGATGCCGCCTTCAGTATTGGCATGCGAGATACTGATGAAGTTGACCCTGATGCAGGGATAGTAGTGTCCTCGACGGAAGGTGAGGCTGCGCTTGACCTGGTTATTGAAGCGCTGACATCCGTGCATCTGCGTCCCAACCAAAAACCACGCACAACCTTGCGTGTGCCTGGAGCTGTGGGCCTTCCAAAAGACCTAATCCCGCATGTTCGGCACTGCAATGACCTGCGGAATCAACTCTATCTGAAAGTTCACGGCATTCAACCTGTACGGGCCCGCCAGTCCGTCTGGAGGCGGAGTGGAATCACATCTGCTCTTCAGGCACTGCGTCAGACCGTACTCCTGGATAATCCACAGCGGATTTCATTCTTCTGGAATGTAGGCACCTCTTTCGACCGCTATAACGTCGAGGGCTTACAAAAAGAGTTGCTTACACAGTTGCGGGTTTATTCGCCAGATGGGCCTGCCGAACCCAAAGATCTGAGAGAGCCATTCGAACTCGAGGGCCTGCTTAAGGGCTCGGTCGAGCGGCGGCTTAAAACCCACCTCAACATCCTCCTGGGTCTCCCCGAACGCCGAGAGCAAATTGTTTTGCTCCGCCCCGTACGCCCACACGTGCGAGCCCGGGTCACATACCAGAACCGAGGCAGTGGTGATCAACCTCAAGCCTCGAAACCTATGTCTACGGTTCCGTTTGTCTACGACAAAAACCATGATGCTCCTGTGATTGTGGCTCTTAAGGACTTTGACCCGAAGACTGCAGTCTCAGCCCCGCGCTCTAAGTACAAGAATGCTCAACTGGAACCTGTTCCCTGGAACGAGGATATGCATCTCTTCCGCTACCGTGATCACCGCACAGATCCGCTTGAAATCAGCAGCAAGCAGTCCCGAGTTAAGCGACTGCAGAACCTTGAAGAGAAAGGTACTCTGAATTGATTGAAGAACACTCCGCCCCACGCCTCGCAGGCCTTACCCGCGACCTGGAATCGCTCGATGACCGCTGTCGAGCAAACGCCTTCAACGACATCTTGGTGATGGCAAATGAAGGTAATGGCGACGCTATGTTCCAAGTTGCCCGATGCCTGCAGAAGGGCATCGGCGTTGAGATTAATCTCGTCAGCGCCGATCGCTGGCTCCGAATGGCCTGCGTTGCCTCACCGGCGTCTCGCCTGGCGCTATACACCCACGGCATGCAGCATGTTCTCAAGCAGCGGGCTGACGCTGACGCCCACAGGGGCATAGAGTTTATCGAGCGCGCTGCAAGCCATGGCTATGTCACAGCGATCCTGGCCCTCGTCGATATCGTAGAAAACGGCATCAGCGACATCAAGCCTGACCTCTCTCGAGCATATCGCCTTCTCGCCGGCAATCTCGGAAACAACTCAGACAGCCAGTTGCACGAGGCGTATCTGAGTTTCGTAGAGCGTCACAGCCCTATCACTCAGCTATTGGATTCCTGACCATGTACATCGAGCAACGTGATCGACTGACTGCGAAACTCAGTCTAGGGCTGAGCACTGAGACAGCAAACGCAATCGTGGCCCGCGCCTACGGCTACGATACTTTCGATGCCGGCGCCGACACGCTCCTATCTCCTATAGCAGGACTGCAGAAGGTCAAGTCACCTGCTGATATCCGCGCTTTAGACGACAGCGTCCTGCAGATGATGGAGTTCGTGCGGATGGCTCAGAATCTTGTTGCCCCAAAGCTTCGACCTTTGCTCGGCCAAACCCCTCAAGGAGTCATCGTCGCCACCATGTGGGGCTTCCCCAATTTCGAAGCGCTCAAGGCCTATGCTCGGCGTGACAAGATTGATCCCACATCCACAGAGCCAAGCGAGATCGCCCGATTCAAACGGCGAACGAACACTATGCCTCCTAGCCAGTATCTTCTCGGCCGGGACTACTCGGGCTCCACACTAATCATCCATAACAAAGCTGACGAGACATCCCAGTGGATCAACCAAGAGATCTGCTTGAATAACCTGGAGGATCTCCAGGTAGGACTTATTCGATGTGATGTGGAGGGCGACGACTATCTCAACCGTTACAGCCGTGACCACGTTGTTGTACGCCAGGCATTGAGCGAAAACCACAGTTCATTCATTCTCGGGGCAAGAGCGCAGAATCCGAAGTCCAGGCTGTCGGTGTCGATCCTACCTAAGCGTACTTACACGCTGGAGGAGCTGGTCGCGGCGCACCATTCTGCTCTGGGTGAAAATGCAATTCGCGGCAGTTCGCTCATCGTTGACCGTGTACCGTTCTTGCTCGATGAGCCATCTCTGGATGCAGGCTTCCGCCTTGCCAAGAGCATCAGTCTCAACTTGGTTCTGGTTACCGATGCTCCCGCTCAGGATCTGTGGTCTCGTTGCGAAACCAGGCTTATCTTCAGCTATGACCGCACTCTTCCACTCTCTGGAAACAGCGAGATGAACAGCGCGCTCATCTTTGCCTCTCCGTTCACGGGCCTGAAGCGACAAAACTTACAGTTGGTCTATCACACCAGCGCCAGCGGCCCGGTGTATAGCACTGTCCAGCTTGTTCCAGATGACAAGCCCAAGGGCGCTTCTGTGCTGTCGCGGATCTTCGGCAGGCCGGCGCTCGGCTAATTATTGTTTCTGCATGCGAAAACATGAAGGCGATAGCCCATTCATTCTTTCGTCAAAAAATACGTCCGCGGAAGTGAGTAGGATGGAACTTTTTGACGATCGCATCGCTCTTATCGCTAAGGCTCAGCTCGCCCACCAGCCTAAACTGTGAACAATCTCACTAAGGCCCGAATTCTCTCAGATCAATGGTTAGGTATTTGGAAAAGGCGTCTTCACAAGACGTTGGCTATGGTGGAAAATGTGGGCAATAGGACTCACCGTCTGAAATTTGACGGGGTCACGGAGGATATGAACGATTTTTGAGGAAATGCATAGGCGATTAGACCTCCTAACTCCTAAGTCACCCCCTCTCTACAACCTTACCGCCTCTGGGTGCCGTTGCGTTTCCTCGACTTACACTGAAGGCCCGACCAAAAAGGTCGGGCCTTCGTGCATCTGGGCGTTGGTTAAATCGCTGTCTGATACATCAACGCAAGGCCATGGAGAAACTCATGTTCTGCGCTGCCTGAGATGACTTCCCCAAGAGCAACACCAAGCCTGTATCCGCCAAGCCGGTGCTCGGAGCTGATATTCACTACCTTGCCCAGAAGGAGAAGGCTATTACCGTCTCGAGTGGTGAGCTCAAGAATGATTTTGTCCTCAGGACCAAGCCGCTTCTGCGTCAAGACAAGCGCTCCTGCGATCGATAGATCACTGATTCGGCACTCACTCCACCCCTGCAACATTCCAACCAATCCACCCTTGCGCATCCGCTGAGCCGCGAGCGAACCCTCGGTGACTTTGTACCTGGTGTGCCGGCGATTAGAAGCATCCATCCAGTGTTCCCTTAGCAAGTGATCGCCGCTTAGCCCCTGGGAGTTAGTTGTCCACTTTCGGCTGAAACTGCGTTTGAATCGGAATACTATCAGTGCAATTCGGCACATCTCCGCCGAAAACCCAACACCAATTTCCAGTTATGTCCTCACCCTATTTTCTTCCCTGTTCAAGGATCACTTGCTTTGCTGACGCGATACCTAACCTGGAAGCAACATCTTATTCAACGTGCGCTCGAACGACATGAGTCTTTGCTTAAAGATGTCGAGCGCCTCGGAGATCCGGTCCTCACCAATCTCTACGATCAGATCCTTGGTTTGCTCTCCGGCCCGCATACCATTCGCCTTCGAAGGACCCCTTCGCTCTCCGGCGCGCTCCGCTTACACAGAAGCCAAAATGCATTTGCCCGATCGCTTCACCATCGCCAACGGCTAGCCGATCTACAACGCTGATCTGATTTCCGCGCTTTTTGGGGCACTCCCTTCCCACTATTAGGGTTAAAAGTGAGTTAACAGGCCCTCTCTAATGTTCAGCGAAGCGAAGTCGGTGCGTATCTGGGATCTGCCTGATTCCAAGACCATACGGTCGGATTTCTCATCCGCCAGCTTTTACGTCGTCATCGACGGAATGCAGTACCCGCCAGTTCGCCAGGCTGCAGAGTCAATCAAGGCTGCTCTCCTGCGCTTCCAGGGCGTGAAAGTTAAGGGCCCCTTGGCATGCCCTACTCAACGCCGGCGGCACTTGATCCTTCGCGAAGCGAAAAATCCCGACTCCTCGAGGCTTTACTGCCCGAATGCGAAACGGGTGCGAAACGTGCTCCTGGTTATGAACCCTACTTCGGACGCGATCGCCTCACTGATCGCTCTTTCAATGCCCAGCACCGTAAACATCCAGATCGATACGCAGCAAGACGCGTTTGATCTGAGAAGTGATGTTTGATGGCAGACGGTAATAGACCCCATGATTAAAAATCTGAACCTTGCTGTTTATGAAACCCCCCAGCCGTCCTGGTTCGACACCTCTCCCCAAAAAGGGCCCTGGTCTACATGGCTAATCCATGGGGTGCACATGGGATCGACCGTCGAGTGGCCTGCCAAGACCGTAATCGATACCAACCGCGGCGACTTCTACGTTGTCCTAAAAGGCAGTGTTGTCTCCTACGGAGCTTCACCTGAAACGCCGACTCGGCGCGTCTTTGTCGATGTACTGCGCCCAGGAGATATCATCTGGCCGATGCGTCAAAAGCAGGTCTCTTTTATCTTCGAAACCAGAGCAAAAACCTACCTCCTGAAGGTGCCCAAGTCGAAGTTCAGCGACTACATCGTTGCCAACCCCCACAGCGAAACTGTTCTTATGGCTGGCGAGCTGGATCTTATGACCAAGCACTCCCAGGCCGCTCACATGCAGTTCTCGCTGGATATTGATCGGATCAAACGGGTCATTCAGATCCTCGTTGAGCATCCGGATGCTCGCGATACCAACCGTGGAATTGAAGTTCAGGCCAGCAAGGAAGAGATACGAACGCTCGCCGGCGTTGAACGACGCTCCGGCAGCCGGGCGTTTAAGACACTGGAAGAGGAAGGAACACTCTCGTTCAACGGATACAAGTCATTCTTCTACCGCGCCCCGATGATGGCTCACGCATGATTCGCCGCAGCTCTAATCTCGCTGTGACAAAGCTGGCCGCCTACGCAGAAGACCCGGCAGCATTCATCAAGGCGGGAGGCATGCCCTACAACGCTAAAGCAGCTCGCGAGGGCACCAAAGCGCATCAACGCATTGGGGCCAAACCAAACAAAGTCCGATTCATTCTAGTGGTGGCTGCGATCATCGCCGCCCTCATCTACGTTGGCTTCATCAAGGTCTAGCATGGTCGCCATTCTTTCGATCATCGCCGCAGCAGTGATCCTCTACCTCGTTCTCCAACTGCGGGCCCCAAATGACATTCACAGGAAGTTCGGCCTGCAGCCTGGGCAGTGGGAGCTAATCAGTTCCGACCTGGGGAAGGGACATCAGCGCAAGAAGCTGATTGCATTCGGCTTGGCCGGCGAGTCGGATGCGCTTTTCCGCGGCAACAGCACTGGGCAGATCATTGTTGGGGAGTACAAGAATCGCCGGCATGCGGGATACGTGCGCCGCAGGGAGTACTACCAGGTGATCATATGCATTGGCCTGGCGCGCGAGGCGCTCGGCGCAAGCAACGTCGTGGGAGTCTTGGCTTTCAAGGATGCCCGTCTTCAGATCGCCCATGATGAGGTGCTATTCCGAGCGCTACTCGGGATGCGGGGTGAGTGCTTGGGCTCTATGAAGCAGCGGAAGCCGATCAATGATCGTCCGCTGCACAAGCGCATCAATGTGCGCCCGGGCAGCAGGAAAATCAGCTTCCCACAGTAGGGACTAGGCGACCTCGGCCAGACGTCCGAGAGCAGGGAAGTACAGCATCTGGCGAACCGGCAGTTCGATGCCTGCATCCTTCACGCTGCGAGCGTAGTCAAGCATCTTGTGGCGGTAGCGGGCGACCTGGTTCGAGATGAACGCTTCCACACTCATTCCATCTGGGCACTCGGCAGTTTTGTAGTCAGGGATGAAGTACACGCCCTCCTCCACGAACGACAGATCCAAAACGCGATGAACCCAGCGACCATCACGGTACGAACTGACCTGCACTTCATAGCCAGCGCTAGAGCGCGGTTGAAGCAACCAACGTCCGTGCTCACAGGTCATGGTCTTGCACACAAGATCGACAACTCGGTTTACACCGGCAGCAATCTCAGTGCCAGGGAAGCCTTCCCTCCGAAGCAGTGACGCAACAGCCTGAGACTTCGACTTCACTCGCTCTACGCTCCAGCCAGCGATCCCCTGCTTACCGATCTGCTCGACCATCCAGTGGTAGACGATACCGATGGCCTTCGCCCGGTGATCATTTCCCTCTTCCTCACGCAGCTCATCGCTGAGTTCGTTCTCGGTCGGGATCTGGTCATTTGCAGCTGATGGAACAAAGATGCTGGCAGGAAGCGTCACCTCGAACCCAGGTGCTAGGCGCGCTTTGCTCGGCACCCCGGTCTGGTGATCGGCAGAAATCGGTAGCGCGGGCTCAGCTTGGTTAACTTCATCCTCCAGAGCCGACCATAAACATTGCAGTAAAGAGCCGGCCGGGACCTTGACTGCACGAACCTCTTCTCCATCGGCCGGTGGCAGCCGATCAACTGTTGCGAACAGATGGCATACCTCACGCGCACGAGTGGTGGCCACGTAGGCAGTACGTGCGACTTCCTGAGTCTGATCCTTGCGCACCATCTTGCTGACGTAGGAAAACAGTCGACTCTCTGGTGACGATGCATCCAGATCTCCCATATTAGGAGCGATCGTGAACTCACCTTCAACTTGGCGCCAATGAAACAAAGGGGTGTCGTCACGGCCACCGGTTCGGCTCAAACCGGGAATCAGCACGACATCGAACTCCAAGCCTTTGGAGCCGTGGAAGGTCATCACAGTGACGGCACCGGCCTTCGGGCTGGCATAAACCTTCTCGATGGCACGGAAGAAGGCTTGGGGATTAACCAAAGCCCCGGTTGCGGTGTGCTGATTCAGCAGACGGAAGATGGTCTCGATATCGTCCATCTCGCCACGGGTGACAGTCGCAGGGCCGCCCAGGGAGATCCAGGCCGACTTCACAGCCCAAGCAAGCTCTACACCACGAGCAGAGCGATCGATGCCATCAATCACATGCAGCAGGGCTTGAACACGCTTCTGTCCTTCTGTGCTCAGCTCATTCTGCACTGCTTCTAAACGCAATGCGTCACGGATAACCCGGCCACCTCGGGAGACTGTCAGGCAATCGGCCCAGCTCAGGCCGACGAACGCCGAACGCAATAGGCTCAGCCAGGCAGTGCGATCAGCTGTGTGCCAGAAAGCGCGAATCAGCGCGATCAGCTCCGAAACTGGTTGGGTTTCGCCGATGGGCTGGATGTCCTGACCACGCACTTCGATGCCTGCTGCCTTGAATTCCGGCAGGATGTGGCGCAGGTGGGAGCGTCCCCGCACCAGCACAGCCACTGACTGGTTTGGGTTGTCAGCCAGTGCCTTGCGCGCAACGTCGACCACAGCTTCAGCTTCGCCGAGAGGGCCAGTAGCGAGAGCATGCACACACATTCCGCCTTCTCCCTCACGCATGGCCACCGACGGAACAAACTCGTATGCCGAGCCCTTAAACACCTCCTGGTAGGTCTCATTGTTCCACTGAACGACGCCGGGCAACGACCGGAAATTGACTACCAGGCGGTTCACCTCGATCTTCTTAGGGCCAAACGAGCCGGCCTCAACAATGGAAGTGAACAGATTCAGATCCGCACCACGGAACAGGAAGATAGATTGGAAGCCATCGCCGCACATGAAGATTGAACGGCTGTCATCCTCTTCCCAGTGGTCGATAAGGCCCTTAAGCAGATCGTACTGGGCTTGGTTCGTATCCTGGAACTCATCGACCAGAATATGGGAGATCCGGTCTTCTTCGAGGAGAGCGTCACCAATGCTGTCGCCGCCGCCAAGTGCCTGAATTGCGCGCTGCGCAACCTCAGGGAAGTCCAGGGAGTTGGTCGACTCAAAGGCCAAAGTCAGGTTGGCGAGTAGGTAGCGGAGGATGACTGTCAGATGACGCACCATCTCTGCCGAGCGCGCCGGGAAGGAGACGTCCGGCAGGGTCGCCAGCAGCTGCAGAGCGCTAGCGTATACGGCCGATTCGCCGCCCTCTTTGATGCCCCCAAGCAGCTCGTTCATGTTCTTGGTCAGAGGATGCTTGGCAGGGAATCCTTGACGGGAGTCCACGCGTGTACGAATTCCACCCGAAGTCGTCAGCATGAAGCTGCTGAACGCCCTGAGAAAGGTGAGGCCGGCGTCATCCGGCACCAGCTGAGGAATGGAGCTGGCCCACTCAAAGCCCTCAAGGTGGCCAGAGGATGTTTCCAGGCAGCGCATGCACTCAGTGATTACCGGCGCAGAAATAGCGGCGATCGCCTCCTCGGCGGTGCGCTCCACACTTCGTGCAACCGCCTCAGTCATGGTATCGATGTCCAGAGAGAGGATGCGGCCAGCCCACTGGTCACGCTTCATCAGCAGGACTTCGAACAGCGGCACCAGATCCTCGAAACGGTTCTTCGCAAACGCCAGTACCGCCTGCAGTGCCTCCAGCAGCTGCGCCGGTACTTCTGGGTCATTGACCGCAGCGAGAGTGCTCAGAATGGCTTGGCGATACACCAGCGAAGGATCGTCGGAAGTCTTGCCGCCGCCCAGGCCCGCCATGATTGGCGTCTTGCTGGCCAAAGAAGCGCAGAAGCTGTCGAAGGTCATGATGCGCAGGCGGCCAGGGTTCAGCAGAAGATTCCAACCCAGCTGCTTGTCACGTGCCAGCACTTGGCGAGCGAGCTGATCTTGTACAACCTCGTGTGGCTTGACTGGTGCGGTGCCGATAGCGGCCAAGGACAATGCCCCGATCACCCGCTCAACGATCTCCGCGGCAGCCGCGTTGGTGAAGGTAATTGCCAGCACCTCCTCCGGACGCTCAACCACAGTCAGGCAAGCCAGCATACGGAGTTGCAGTGTCGTGGTTTTACCAGAGCCTGCCGGCGCCAGCAGAACCATCGAGCGGCGAGGATCGACAGCAAGCGCCCGGGCAGCGCCATCATGCGGATTCAGCGCGGCAATGCCAGCAAAGATGGGGTCGAGGTGGAACTGGGTGTTAAGCGGCGAGAATGCGGTCATGTCGGGTGCTCCTTAGCAGATGTACCCAGAATAACGACCAGATTTTGTGCCACTAGCAGGTATGCAAATGTTCTAGCGCGTTGGGGCGCGTCGAGGGGGATTCATGTCTACTTTGCTATCCGAAAAGATCGCTAAGTCATCGCCTACGCATGCGATCACGAACCAAACCTGGGTTTACCGGCCGCCCAGAATTCGCACCAACCATTTCACGTTCTCTGCTTCAGCCAGCTGCAGCAGCTGCGGCCGAAAAGCCTCCCAGGTCCACCACGCCCCTGCGGCATAGCCTAAGGGCAAGGCGATCGACATGCCGTTGAAGAATGACCTCGAATCGCTAGGCAGACCTCCTTCACCAATACCAATAGCGATCAGCGGAAGTGAGAGGAAGCCGATGAACCCAAGCACTGCAGCGACAATCTTGCTTGCATGCCAGGCTGAACCCACCACCAAGCCACACACCAGGCCTTGCCACCAGGTAAACCCGCCCCAAAGCTCATAGTTCGACACTCCCGAACCGAGGATGAAGGCCACAGCGGCAAGTGCGACATAAACGATCATTGGCAACCCTCAGGTGGTGATCGGCGATTCTCGCACAGCTATGACCGAGTTCGAGACATCTCCTACGCCTGTCTCTATCGCGTTAGGGGCGCAAGAAACTCATAACCCATTGGGAGCTCTTTACCGGCCAGCGCCAGAACTGCAACACCCGCCATGAACTGCTCGCTCATCAGGTTCAGCTGCTTATCCCATGCCTCGCACTGGGCAGCCCACTTCTCGCCATTGTCTATCGCATCCGAACTGGTCTTCACGCCCGGGATAAGTGCGCCGGCGAAATCGCTACGCACATGGAAGCCCAGGGACTTCAAGTTCACCTGAGCAAGCGCAATGCCCGAAATCGGCTTAAGCCCTTTCGCTTCATAGTCTGGCTGAGTCGCGTAGATAGGCAGCTGAGGTTCGGTCAGACTGGTGGCATTGAGGCTATTCATTCGCATCGAACTGCCGGTCTTGTAGTCATGCACGATCTCGCGACACACGGTACGCTCCGGATCAAGGTACACCCGATCACGACGGTCCATCTTCACGGTGAGGCTCACCTCTCCGATGGCGATGTCGAATGGCTCCTCGAAGGCAATCACCTCAAATTCCAGGGAGCGGCTCTTCTCCAACTCCAACCACTCAATGCAAAGAGAGGTAAGCCGGCGCTGCTCGAGCACAATCAGTCGCTGCCCGTAACGCCAGCTGAGCTTGTTGAGCAGCTTTTCGGATGCCTCGGCAACTTTGCTTGCCACGAGCGCAAACAGTTCTTCCTGGCCTAGGCCCTTGAGGTTCCACGAAGCTCGCACTTCCCGCCAGAATAGTTCGAGCACGAGGTGCACCATGGTTCCTTGGATTCGCGGATCTAGGCCAACAACCGGTTCTGGGAAAGGTGTTGCTCCGAGACGGTTCCTGGCAAACGCGAAGAACGGTTCCTCTGCAAAATCCTTGAAAATCTGCACACCGCCTTTCAACGTAATCTGCTCATCAGCTGAAACCGCCGGCACGTCCTCCTGCACGATGACAGTGCGATCCAAACCACCTAGCAGTCGATCAAGAAACTCACCCTTAGACAGAGGGCTATCCGTAGCCTCCGGCCAACGACCGAACAACTCACTCGTACCAATCACAGATCCCTTCTCGTTATGGTGAGCGCAAGACACCGTAACCGTCTCACTGATGCTCAGCAGAGCCCCAGTAACGGCTTGAGCGTGCTCCAGAGCCCCCTCGCTCGATGCCTCCAGAATGCCGGCTTCAACCTGCAGCTCTACCGGAATGAACGGCGATGGTTCCATGCGCGCCGGCAACACCGTGTTTGCCGCACCAAGCACCCATACAGAGTCAAAGTGCAGGCCAATAGCGTCCTCATATCCAAGGATAGAGACCGGAGCCACGTGGGAGATTCGAGGCTGGAATTGACGGGTGTCCACGATCTCACGCAGCCACATGTAGGCCCGCTCGTATTGCACAGTCCCGAGCTGGGAATCGAGCGTGCGGAACAGCATGAGGGCTTCATCCCAGGCCTTCAGCGTTTGGAATGTTGCACTATCCACCTCGCGAGCCCCTGGCCACCCCATAACGACCAAGGACTGGCTGAACTGATCAGCCCACTCGGACGGGTAGCGGTTCATTTCTCCAGACATGAGCCCTTCCAGGTAGCAGGCATAGCGCTTGCGGAAATCAGGTACCGCGTCGCCCTTGTAGGCACCGATGGCACGCAAGAAGTCAGTACCGCTCATGTTCATGCCCATGTTGTCACGTAGCCAAACATCAACCATGGCGCGGTTCGAGGACTCAGAAGTCTCGCCGGCGATCCATTGGGAACGCAGCACCCGACTGAAGGCTTCAGGATCAGCCTCGTTCGGTGTAATCGATAGGATGTCCATAGCCGAGCGAACCACGGGGCGAGAGCCAAGTGTCTCACCGCTAGAGATGTCCCAGGGTGCACGCGGCTCGCCTGCAGGCCCTGCTGGCATGAGTGCACCCGGACTCGCATGAAGGCTCAGAGCGTCCAGCAGCGGCGCTTGGTATGCGCGAATATCTGGCACCAGGATCGCCAGCTGGGGAGCTGCCAAAGGGGTTTGCACATATGGCTTGAGCTGGTTGCTCACCCACTGAGCCACCTCTGAATACTCCGCGGCAGAGTTGTGAGCACGCACCAGGGTCGGCTCAGCTGCAGCACCCACGGGTGAAACGATGCGAAGCGTGCAACCGGCGACCTCAAGAGCTCGGAACACTGCCTCCTCTGCCGGATTGAGCTTTGTCATGCCGACGATTGCGATTGTCTCCGGCACCTTGACCTCCCCAGCCAAGATCGCCTTCAACAGCAATGCCGGAAGGTGAGCACGGAACACACATTGCTTGGCAGCGCAGGCAGCATCGAGTTGGGACTTCCACTCGAAAAAGGCCTCGTATTCAGCCCGAAAAGCAAACCGCTCACGGTCAAGAGGGATCATGAACTTGTTGACCATCGAGTATGCCTGGCCGACACGGCGCGCAGCGCTCGTCGAGGAGATCATGTTGGCCGGCAGCAGATCGGACTGGTCGATTACGCTTTTGACCATAGCGAGTTCTTGGACAGGGAACAGCAACTGTTCATCCGGCATGAGTGCAAGCCAAGCGCTTTCGATCCAGGAAGTGATCGTTTGGATCTTCCCTTTGGCAAACCAGGCCTTCTGCCCGCCAGCTGCCTGCAGCAGCGCTGCTTGCTGCTTCAGTCGCCGAGCGACTCGCTCAGTAGACGTCAGAATCAGCGTGCCGTCAGTCATGTTGGCCAGTTCAGGAATGATGTTCATACAGGCGGTCTCCATATTCGATGGATACAGCCTAACGCCCAATCTGGGTGCCACCAGCGCGATTAAGATCACAGTACGAATCGCTGATTAGGGGCAGTCGCTGCGCACTATTTAGGTAAGGACAATGACCTATGGCGCCATCATGACTCCCTCGAGACACACTGAAGCCGCGCAGTGGCCGAACAATATGGCTGAGCCCTGCTCGCTATCTTTGGCATATCAGCCTGTAATCGACATCGCAAGCGGCCACTCAGCCGCAGTGGCGTTTGAGTCGCTGCTTCGTATCACCATAGGCGGCGTCACCCGAGGCCCGATGGGGCTTGTTGAGAAGGCAGAAGCGAACGGCTCGATCGTGGCAATCGACCGCTGGGTGCTCAATGAGGTGATTCAGCTAGCGAAGGTCCGACCAATGCTTAACGTCTGGATCAACACAAGCCAGTTATCTATTGCCGACCCTGATTTCTTGACTGAGGCCATCCGCGCTCTGATAGCCAGCCGAACGCTAGGGCGAATCTCTTTCGAGATTACCGAAACGGCCAACGTGGATGCTGATCTGCTTGCGAAACGTCTGGATGCGCTCAAGATGCGGGCCATCACAGTGCTCATTGACGACATTCGTGATGGCTATGCAAAGAAGAGTCTTCTACTGAGCGACGCTGTGGCCGGATGCAAGCTTTCACGGGAGACGATGCTTGAACTCCATACCTCAGAGCGCGCCCGAGGTGAAGTCGAGCAGTTACTAAATCTCTGTCGACGACACCAGAAGAAGGTCGTCTTGGAAGGAATCGAAAATTATGATGATCTCGCGGTCGCGAAGGATATGGCCATTCCTCTCGGCCAAGGCTACCTCTTCGCCCGGCCAACTGCAGCTGACTCGCTGACCCAATTCCCACAAATGCACCCAGGCAAAATGGCCAAGCCAGAAGCAGCTAGGGGCTATACGCAACGCGGATAGCCCCTAGATAAGTTATTCAATCACGCCGCATGCTGGTCGGCACTCGTCACACTAATGCTTCGACCCGCCCCTTATTCGACAGCCACTGCCTCAACTCCGCCTTACTAGCCCGGCGATGCTGGATGTGATCAATAGCTACCTCAGCCATGTTCATCCGCCCTTGGCGCTTCATCTGGGCCGGCAGCATCACAAGCTTGTCTGATTGAATCATGTCCTTGACTGTCTGATCGCACTCTAGTGACTCGTAGACAACCACCGGCGCCCGCTTCTGGTCGCCAAAGCGCACCAGGTGTTGCCACCAGATCCCTGACAGCACAGACGGCAATATCCTCTCAAACTTCGGATCGAGCAGGGTCTTCATGCGCACAATCGCATCCGGAGCGCTCTCGGAGTGAATCGTACCTACTACGCGGTGACCACTCGATGCCGCGATAACTGCTGCTTCCGCTGTTTCTGGATCACGTATCTCACCAACGATGATGGTTTGCCGGTACTGCCGCATGAAATCACGGATTGCTTCTGAAAAACTCTCTGTCTGCTCACCTACTTGCCTCTGAATCACAGTTAGGTCCGGGTGAATGATCTCAACAGGATCTTCCACAATTCCCAGCGCACCGCGAATAGGTAGCTCAAGAGCATTAACAGCAGCTTGAAGAGTTGTCGACTTACCCGACCCCATCTGACCTGCAATCAATATGAGACCTGGCTCGAGCATTAAAGGTCGTATGACATTCCACGGCAATTTCAGATCCTCTGTAATCCGGGGGATCTGGGTTAGCAGCTTCCGCATGGTTATGCCGTAGCCGTGCATCGAGTTAGCCAATATACAGCGGTAGCGGTTACCTTCGAAGGTCTCGGTGAAGTTCACCGACTTCGTGGGTTTCCCTTTTCTGTCCGTGATGAGACGGTGATAAAGATCAGCCCAGGCCGCTGGCGGATTGATTACCGAGCTGACACCGTAGTTATCCTCAAGGGACAGAATCCGATCGGTAAGCATCAGGTTCGTTGCAGTGAGCGGGTTAACCACCGCATCGGGCTGCCTCGCCTGTGAATTGGTCACCATGTGTCTCCTAGCTTCGCTGGGGATTCAGAACCCTTACGGGGAAATAAACGTGAAGTACCGTATTACCTGGTGCTCTCAAGATGCAGAAATTTCTTCTGATCGCTGACCCAGTCTGCACCAGTAGCCCCTTTGCGGGACGTGGTCACGATCACCCGGGTTTTACCGTTGACCGTTTGGGTTTCTATGCCGGCGTAGTTGTCCTCCAAGAATGGGAGGTCAACAGCCACATAGCAGCGTGCGGCATCGAACCTCACCAACAAGCTTGTACCCAGATCGTTTTTGTCAGGCAGCTTGTAGTCGTGAGTGAGCTTGCTCTGCAAAACCTGGGTCGAAGCCCAGGTCGACATAGATGGGTAGGTGTGCGTCGCTACCCCGTTAACAACAGTCGTCGATAGCACCTTACGGCGAGCCACTTCGCATACTCGCAATACGGTCTTTGCTTGCTCGATTGATGCGTTAACCCGAGAGGCCAACAGCGTATCCTGAACCGCTATTCCAAGAAGCGCAGCCAGGAAACTGATAACCAACAGAACAAATGAGAGCTCCACCATCGTGAAGCCCGATTGAGCCCGCGAACGCTGCATCAGTAACCCCGGATACCTTGGCTCATGCCTACAAGGGGAAGATAGAAGCCCACTGCCATGAAAATGATTGCCACAGTCATTGCCGCTGCGCCGAAAACACCGGCCATACGGCTTACCTTCGACGATGCCTGGCCATAGTGTATTTTCAGCGCTGTCAGCAGGTTTGAAAGGATCTTCTCCCGATCCTTCATCGTGGCTTGCTCAAACCCTTTCAGGTTCTGCCTCATTAACTCAGGCCAGTCTTCATGATCGAGGCTGGTTGCCAAAGCACCACCTTCTCGCGTTCGATCGAGCGCTTGCAGAAAGAGCCGCTGTGTCCGACCAGAACTCCTGGACTGAAGGAAGTGGAAGGCCTGTTGGTTACTAAAGCCGCTGAAGGATAGGATCTGGTAGTTCGATACGAAGTTAATCGCCCGGGTAATCTTCAACTGCTCGTTTATGTGCAAAATCGGCCAGCTGTTTTTCACCGAATCCCAGTACCTGTCTCGCGTCACGTATAGCCCCGCCAAAAGAGCCAAGGTCGGGATGCCGTATGAGTGGTAAAAGTTAGACAGCCCCAGCATGATGTGGCTGGTGGTGTTGGGCTTGATAGGTAGGCGCTGAACCTCGATGAAGTTCGTGAGCGCAGGCCCGCCGATGAACGGAACGAGGATGATAAAAGCAAGGCCGAGTCCAGTGTAGGCCAAGCCTTTGATCAGAGTTTTGCGGTGCTCCGCCTCAGACTCTATCTTCTCCAACATTGTCTTGGAGGCCCGTTCCAGCGACTGCGATAGTTTGCCCGTCTTGTCACCCGTTTCAGCGAGCATCACAACAGTGTCGCTGAAACGAAGAAGGGCTAAAAAGTCTTTCGGCTTTTCACAGATGTCCATCTGAGCTTTGGTAATACCGATCTTGGCGTAAGGCACCGACTCTAAGATTGCTCGGCTTGCTGGCCAGCCAGACTCTATCTTTGAGCAGATTGAAGACAGCATCACCACTTGATCAACCACCGGAAACTTTCGATCGAGTAAGGCTGCTTTCATGCCACCGAAGTAGTCGATGCGAACCTGATCAATCGTACGTTTCGAAAGGCCGCTGAGCTGGATAGCCTGCTCGCGACTATCAGCCTTAAGAGACGGGAGCTTTCGCACATATCCCGATTCGTCGAAGTAACTGATTTGCCAGTAGGCCATAGTGATGCTTCCCGATCAGTTGCAGCGAAAGCCAATGTTGACGCTGGAGGTGCCGCTGGCAGTTGCGGACGCTACGTTTCCATTGTCTGTCAGGCGTCCAGCCAGGTCGGCGGCAGCACTGGAGTCGTTAGGATCAACCACATAGTTGACAGTTACGATCCCGCCGGTGACCGAGGAGACGGTCCAATTAGTACCCCAGGGTGTGGTGGAATGCAGTCCACGCTCCAGGAGTTTGGCCTTGGTAACTGTGGTTGCGTCGCACCTGTTCTGTCGAGCCACAGATCGGCCGATTGCACCAACGAATTCTTTTTCGATCTGGGTGGCAGCGGCGCCGTAATTCGCATCGTCCTTCTGGCCAATCAAGCTGGGCAGCAGCGTCCAGGCCAGAATACCGATGACGACGAGTACGAACGCCAACTCAACCATCGTGAATCCACCTTGGCCAGCAGGTGCTTTCATCGAGCGAATGTTGCGAGAGGATGATTTCATCTGGTCCTTCCTTAAAGTTGTGGCAGAAGTGGTTCATGCGTGGTTTGTTGAGAGTTTTCGGCGGTTTTGCTTTCCGCAGATTGCGCCCGATCCGTGAGATAGGGATCGAGCGTTTTTTCGAGTTCCTGCAGCGTTGTAATGCCATCCTTAACAAGTCGCAGACCGTCGTCCCACATATCCTGGAACGTGCCATTTGCAAGGCCTTTACGGCGTAAAATCCTACCCGGGGTGCCCTGGAGCATTGCATCCTGGATGTCCGGGGTGATCTGCAAAATCTCGACGACGCCAATTCGTCCCTTCATCCCGCCAAAGCCTGTCTTGCATTGATCACAGCCATCGGGATTAGCCTTGTAGATGACCGGATCCGTAGTTCCTGCGAAGACAGCATTTCCGGAGTAAATTGCATATCGCTTTGCATCATCTGTAAGACGATGTGGTTTCTTGCAGTGCTGGCACAGCTTCGCCACAAGCCTTTGCGCGACAACCGCTGTTGTGTAGGTCGCGATGATGTCGCGAGGTAAGCCCATCATCATTAGGCGGTCGATGGTTTGATGGCTGCTGTTGGTATGCAGTGTCGAGAAGACTAAGTGGCCAGTCATTGTGGCGTTGTAGGCAAGCTCGGCTGTCTCTTTATCCCGCATCTCCCCAACCAGGATCACATCAGGGTCTTGCCGGAGAAACGCTCGAAGCGCAGTTGCGAAGCTCAGCTGCTCAGAAACTTCCGCGTGCCCCATGCCCTCATGACGGAACTCGATTGGGTCCTGCACTGTTTGGAAACTGCGATCAGGGTCATTTCGGTAGCTGGCGTCCAGCGTCGCTGACAAAGTGGTTGTCTTACCAGATCCAGTAGGCCCTGTGACGAGAACTAGACCCGCAGGCAAGGAACCGAACCAACTCATCAGTTCCGTGTTATCAGGAGTCATACCAAGAGCAGGCAGGCTTACTAGGGTCTGATCATTACCCAGCAAGCGAATGACGATCTTCTGAGAACGCCCATTTTTGGCGCTGACAGGAAGTGTACTTACGCGCAGCTCGATTGTTTTGGAGGCAGATACCTCGAAATTAAAGTTGGCATCCTGGGGCTGAGTGCCGTCGTATTGTTTATTTGCAAAGGTGTCGAGGATCACCCGGGTGACTGATTCTTGCAGAGCATCTTTGTACTTGCGTACCGACCGGAGGCGCCCATCGATGCGATAGCGCACCTGCACCTCGTCTGTCTGCTGACTTGGAACCAGATGCACATCCGTTGCTCCACGAGCAGCAGCATTCTTAACCAGCTCTGTCACAAGCTTCTTAGCGACTTCCTTCTGATGCTCAGAATCTGCCGCCTCTGTTTGGTCCGCATCGACCCCCTCATTACGAAGTGCCTCTAGCTGCTGGGCGCCGATGACTCCAATGTTCTTTGGACTTGCCAGTCCGTGCCGCAGGGCAAATGCATTAGCCGCACTGACGACCTTCTGATCCAAGGGATTAGGCGTAAACATTACACCGTCGTAAATGACGAACTGGGCGTCTCCATCGGACAGTTTGCATTCACGCCCTTCGTCGATTCCCGTAAAGACGTCAAGACGCATTGCCTCACCGACCGCGGCGACAACTGCAGTTTCATTGTTTGCCAGCCGGCCGATGTCGTGAATAACGGACTCAATAGACTCACAAGGACCCATGCTGTCGGCTTGAGCCTTTGTAATAGCACCAGAACGAACGAGTACATCGAGGATGCGCTTTTGACGATGAACAACTGCAGAGGTCATAGATGGCTGTCCGGATCAGCGAGAAGTACGCGACCAATCGATACTGATTACCTCAGTACCCAATGGGCCTTTCAAATAGGCGCGGGACGCGTCGAATCGAAGCAAGGTACGGTCGTTCACCTTATCGCCGATCCTCAGCACATGATCAGAGCCTCCCGACTGGACTACGACAGAGTCGGCCTTCACCTCAAGCAATCTGAAGGTGTTCGGAATATCCACCGATCCTTTTGAGCCAATAGTTTTCGTCTGCTGAGCTTTGAGCGATGCAGCGGCTGGAGCTTGTCCAGGCGGCTGATCGAATGTGAATGGCATACCACTGTTCAGCTGCTGCTGAGCTGAAGCGAATGGATTGGCCTCTTCAGGGCCAGCCTTAGCTGCTCGTTCACGGACTTCAATGCCAAGCTGCTGAATACTCTCAACCCCCAGGGGCTGACCGTTTTCATCGACCAACTGCCCCGCATCGATCATTTGCTTGAGAGATGTGGACATTTCTGCCTGCAGCTTGAGTTGATCACGCTTGTAACGCATGTCTTCGAGCTTCTGGTTACGAAGGCGTACCTGGTCGTCTTCGTTGTTCAGTGTTGGAGATGCGATAGTCGGGATCGCAACGGAAATGGCGCAAGCGCAAAGTGCGAACTTGATCAGACGGTTCTTCATTCAGGTGCCTACCACGGTGATATTGAGCTTCATGACTCCACCAGAAATGGCGTAGTCGTAGAGGAACGTGGGAAGCCGGGCTTGAATCGTGCGGACTACAGAAAGCACATTGCGCGGTTCCCCTTCCAGTTGCGCATTCCAATGACGCAGCGGGCCTGAGTAGCTACGTTCTGGATCAGCTTCAGGAGCGGCTTCGAAGGGGGTGAAGTTCACACCGGACAGCTTTGCAATTGCCGATGCAGCTCTCCAAGAGCTTTCTAGCCTCGGCAGAACATCGATCCTGTTGACCTGCTCAACATCTCGCCGAAGGTCAGAGAGCGTGACGTCTATCTGGTCATAGTCAGCAGGTAGCTTACGCATGTCGCTGAGATAGACCGTCCCCTTGAGCGTGAGCGCAAGGGTGAGAACCATCACTGCATACATGGCCTTGCTGAAGCGCTCGCCAGGGCGTCGAGGTTTCGTGAGCACTCGCGAGGTTCTGGTCGGTATTGATAGCTTAATTTTGGGCCTCCTTAGAGCCAGAAACCGTCAACTGATAGGCCATCGATGGGAGGAGCTCCGCTGAGACCCCTTCTACCTTGCGAGAAAGATCAAGCCTGTACCCTGGGCGGGTATGAAAAATATGCTCCGCGACAAAGCTGTTCGCCTTGGAGGCAGCTTCAGGAGTAGAAAGCTCCGGCTCATAAGTCAGAAGTTCGTCGATTCGATGCATGGCCAGACTGTCGTCAGGGAGCGTCTCGAGGCGTTCTTTCAACAACGCCTCAATGCGTTGGCTTAACTCATCGACCTGAACTTTTTTGGCGTTGTATTCGGCCATGTTCATCTTGTGAACCGAATACATGGCGTAGTTAAACGCCGCAGCAGCGAAGGCAATGACCAGGCAAACGGTACCTACTGCATACCAGCGTTTAGTTTGTTCATGGCGCCGGCGATCAGCCATTTCGCCACGAGTCTGAGCTGGGCTGTCAGGAAGCTCTAGTTCGTTCAGGTCAACGACAACTTGAACTGCATGATTAAGGTCATAGTCATCATGCACATCGCTAAGGAACCCTCCGATGAACTCGGAAGACCTCTGAATGTTCGCCGGGTCACTGTAATCGGTTCCGGCCTCCATCAACAGATAATGTCCGGAGTTTGCGCCGGTACGGAAAATTGTCAGTTGCTCGCCAAGTGCAACCTTCCCATTGGCAAAAAGAGTTTGCCAAAGGCCGTACACAGGCAGACCAGGGTAGTTTTCCCGGAACCCCTCAAGCTCCTTCTCGTCGATGTAAATTGCCGGACGGCCGTCAGCGCCAGCTGGCTCGATGATGGTATAGACATCACCTTCACCAACCGTCGATAGCACCTTCGTGCCGATCGAGTCACGGGCGAAGATGACGTCCTTGCCATTGATCTCGATCGGTACGTTGAGCTGCAACTGACGGATCATCAGAACACCCCTTCAACCAGGGTTGGGGTCACTACTAGAACCAGCTCACGGCGCTCAAGTGAGTTGTTGATACCCTGAGTAAGCGGATTCAGAACGGCCTTGCTCACTAGGTTCTGCCATGGAAGCTGACGCAGTGCCTCATTCATCCGTTTGGTAATGAGGCCGCCCATGTGAACCGACTGCCCGGAGGAGGCAACCAGTTGGGTGCTGAACTCCTTCAGGTTCACGCGCGGCGTTTCAAACGAGTAATCGCCGATCATGATCGTGTCAGCTTTATTTAGATTCGAAATCACAGGCCAGACGTCAACCAGCAGCTGGTCATTGTCGAGAACGCGCACTGTCAAACTCAGTGTGACGCCGACCTTAAGGCGTCCAAGTTTCGGCGTAACCGTCGCATTGCCATTGATGTCCTGGGACTGCTCTACGTCAACGATGTAGGTCAGCTCCTCACCGGCATAAATCTGGGCCGGCACGCCGTTGCGGACTGTCAGATTTGGCTGATCCTTCAGTTCAACTCGACCATAGTTTTCAAGGAATCGTACGAGCGCTGTGGCCGACACTTTGTCCGATTGATAGGTCCCTTTGACGTTCCAGAACGGGTCATCGCTGGATGGAGATGTATTGAAAAAGTCGAGCCCCAGCGGGTTGCCGTTGACTGTCGAGCCGATGAGCAGGTTCCAGTCAATACCCTTCTGCTTGCCGTCGTTCAGTAGAACGTCGTAGGCCTCAACTTGTACGTTGACCACCTTGGTCGACTCAGCGATCGCACGCTTAAGGTAACGATCAAGCACCTTCATTTTCGAAGGTTTTCCGCCTGCAGTGACGATACCTACCGAGCGGATTCCTTCGATGTACGGTTTCGCATCAACTACGTCGAGATTCGGACCATATTCACCTGCAGAGCTTCTGTCGAAGTTCAGGCCAGCATCTTGGCCGGGAACAGGAACAAAGGGTACTGCCCTCGTTTGCATACCAACTGCTGTTAACGCAGCGTTTGCCCCTACACCGGGAGCAACATCTTCTTCAACGCCTATGATCTTTCGGGCGCCCTCAAGAATCTTCGTCCACTCATCTTCAGATAGAGTGAAACCGATGATGTTGCCGGTGGAGGTGCCGGTACCGGATCCGCCATCGGAAGCACCCAAGTTGGAATCACCAGCTTGGGCTCCACGAGTCTGGGTCGATGCGATGACGTTATTCACGTTCCGCGTCGAGGCAAAAGCAGCCAGGTTCCACTCTCGTGTTTCGAAACTGCTGACGATGATGCGATTACCGAGGATCTTAATGTCGAGATCCAAGGTCCCTTCGACGTACTCGATGAAGTCAGCAACGCTCATGCCACTGGCCATTACGTCGACAGGCTGATTCAGGTTTGCCTGGCCTCTCGGAATGATCGCGTACCCAGGCAAGGCATCAGCCAACACCTCGCGAAGGATCAGACCTTGACCGCTCTTGAAGACTGGGCGAGATTTTGCAATGTCTTCAGTGCGAATCTCTCGGACATACGTGTTGCCACGTAGCGCCTGCATTCTCTCCTTCACATCTGGGCGCAACGGAGCATTCTTTTGCTCGTTGGTGAATTCGAAAGCGCTTTGGCAACCGAGCAGGCCAGCGGCTAGGGATACTGCAAGGACGATGTTCTTGAGCTTCATGGTCAGTCCTGGTTACTCGCCTTCGTTGCTGTCAGACAGGAGGATCATTGGTTTCGGATTCCCCTGTTCGTCTTTGAGGTCCCAGAAGTACTTGAAGCGCACTCGGGCATCACGCACGCTCCCGGTTAGCTCACGCAAAGCGAGATCTCGAGGGTCAGTTGAGATGAACTGATACCGCCGAGTGAGCAATTCAGGGTGCTTTCGGAAATCGGGAACAACGCGCCAACCTTCGGGCATCATTCCTTCAACAATCTCGACCAAGGTTGCAGCTTCGTACTCCACCGATACCGGCTCATTGAGGACGGCTGTAGGGTCAATACGCTCCAGAATCACGCGTTTGTGAGCTGCGGACTCAATGACCTCGGCGTTGCTTTCAGCAAGCATCAGCAACTGATCGCTATGCGCTTTGATGCTGGCTATATCCGCAATCTGCTCGACTTTCACTTGATCTGCCTGACGCTGCGCTTGAAGGTTTAGGCGAAGAGCCTCTTCAATCTCGGCCTGGCGGTCAGCCAGATCCTGCTGACGTTTCTGAGCAGCCTGTTCAGCCGTCTCTTTTGCCGCCTGCAGTTGTTGCTCGGTCTGTGTTCGAGCAGCAGAAAGTGCCTGACGGTTACGCTCGAGCTCTTCAAGAGTCTGGCGGTAGGTGCGCTCCGTTTCGGTTTCTTCAATCGACATAACCGCCTGATCGGAGGACAGGTCGATCTGCAGTGAAGAAGGCTTGGTACGCTGATAGTCCACCGGCTGATTGATGTTCTGAGCACGGCCGGCCTCATAGGAGCGGTCGAACGGTGACATGGCTTGGCCTGTGCTGGACAGAGCAGCATCGCTGTATGCGCCTGCTGCCGCGAAAGCCGATTGAGCCCCGAGCATCAGCGCTAGGATGGACAGTGCTTTCTTCACGACGGAATCCTTTGGAGTGATCTTTCACAGCTAATAGTGGAAAGCCACTGCTCCAAAAACGCCGTTTTGGTTGGCTCGATTCGAAAAAAACCGGCATCGTTTCCCAACCACGTCATGAGTTCCTCACATGAGTTCTGCTAAGTCCCAAATCTCCCCTGTCTCCGGCTGCTTCGCGCTGCTTACGATGTTCGCTGTGCTGGTTTGCAGTTATGCGATCTTCCTCGAGTACACTGATCGAGCCCTGGACTATCAAGCTGATGCTCTTGAGCCGTCGCTATTCATGCTTAAGCCCCACGTCGTTATTCGCATGATTTCAGACGGTGGGCCCGTTGGTACGCTGACCGCCGTAGCGATGAACATCCTTCACTCGTGCTTCTTTGCTGCATTGGTTTTTAGTGCCGGCACTTTGGGATTCGCGAAGTTCTTCAGCCCTAGAAATTTGCAGCAGGAACCCAAGCTGCAGAAAACTGAGCGTCCGAGCGGCCTTTATTCATGCGCTATTGATGGTTCGGTGATGATGATCTCTATCCCAGGGGGAATAGATCCCTCGACTGGCGAGGCCACTCCAGGGATAACTGATACAGATCCGTTCACACAGATCTTTCTTCGCGCAGACAGGAAGCCGATTGCTACTAAGCGACCGCCGAACACTCCCATCGAAAGGCTTGAAGTCGCCCTCTATGAGCTGCTTGCCGCGCACCCTAAGGTGCCGGCAAGCGTTGGGCACCATCATGCCGACACCAATCTATACGAACACTCTCTATCGATCGCAAATGCTGTGGTCGCTTATTTCCGTGACAGAGGGATAAGCGAGCCTCTCGCTCGAGTGGCTGGGCTGGCCCATGACATCGATAAGCTCCTCGCCTACCAAGAGAAAGCACCAGGAGTTTGGGTCAAACGTAAGGACGCAACTCACCACAACACATTCAGTGCATTTCTTGTGGCTCAACAGCCAGAGTTCGCGTTACTGGACCAAGATGAAAGGCACGTATTAACTATCGCGCTGCGCTACTACCATCACCCTGAAAAGTTGCCTGAACACACTCACGAAAGAATTGAAAAGCTAATCAACGCCATCAGGCACGCTGATGGCAATGTAATCCGCACCGAGAAGAGCGCAGGCGTTGATGCCGCGCGAGAAGCGTCTTCTACTAGCGGGCTACTTGATGCGGCCTTGGAGAAGTTGTTTGCTACTGCCAACATCAACGATATCCACAGCACTGGGATTTCATGGGGATGGACAAAGGATGCACTCGAACTCGTAGTTATGCCCATGTCACGACTGATTGAGTCAATTGGGACATTCCTGCCAGTAGAGCTGGCTCGCCAGCTGCAGGTCGGCATTGAAACTAGACGTTTTGATCACCCCTCCATCCCCGTACTACTTGAGGCGTTGAGCCGCAACGGTCTGTTGATGAATGAGCACAAGGACATAGTAAGCCCAACCGGCTTGTTCGACGTCAGACTCAGTACAAAGCTCTGGAAGTCTTGCGTGTTGCTGTCGAAAGAGCGCCTGTCGGAGATGGTCCCGTCCACCGTTCCTAAGTGGGGAAATACCACTTTCACCATCCGGATTATGCGAGCGACGGCCGACAAGCGACAGGCTGAAGACGAGGACGCCGAAGAGTAAAGTTTCCGCATGCAGAAACCTGGACCCGCCAGAATGGCGGGTTTTTTATGGGGTTCCCAGAATCTTGATAGCTGCCTCAGTCCGTATCACCCGTTCAGCTCGATCCACTTCCCCCATCTTGTTCCAGCATTGGTAAGCCTGCTCAAAAGCACCCTGGCGCTCAGCGATTCGGCAAATCGTAGCTTGGTACTCCCTGCCTGAAAGGTAGGCATCAGAGAACTGCCGAAGAGTGGCGTCCCGCCCCGTCTCCCACAGCAAGCGAACCACAGTGTCGATCACTTGCTTCCGGGTGTCGCCGCTTAGCCCAAAGTAGATCAACTTGAGTTGTCCTTTACTGTCGCGATATACGAACTTTTGCAGAGCTCGTTCTGCATACACGTAATCGCCTATATCCACGGCGCGGGATGCCCCCATTACGATGCCTTTATCGCCCAGGTCTGCAGCCTTTGCGGCAATTGGGGCATGTGCAGGTGACCGAGAGTTACCGGCGCAGCCTGAAACGGACATTGCTAAGAGGAACAATGTTGGGATCGCAAACTTTCTCATCAATCTCACCTGAAGTGCTCAACCAGGGAATAGCCGCTCCCTGAGCTGAACAGAGCGTTCTTCTTCACCTCTAGCAGCTTCAGCTGGGCTGGCTTGGCGCCGAACATACTGGTGATGTCCTTAACCGACGCTTCTGGTGTCTTCAGCAAGAAGGACGTATCGCTGTTCTTCATCATGTCCTTCGTTACCTGGTCAGGGCTCTGGACACCCGCCCATGCACCGACACCATAACCGCGACCTTCCGTCACGATCCTGTTGAACGGGCTAATGGCAGAAGCGGAAATTTCCTTGATGTGTTTCCCCTCGTCCGCCACCAAGATGTGAGCGGGGAACTTGGGGTTGAAGGTGTCATTGCTCTTTGTCTCCATCACGCCCATAGCGAAGACTTGGTTCGCGATGATCCGCATGATGACTTGCTGATGCCGCGGACTTAGGTTGCCCAAATCGTAGCGGTTGATCATTCCAATACGCGGCCTAGCAATCGCCTGCGTGAAAAGCCTAGTATCGACCATCACATTAATCACAGAGCGCAAGCTGAGTAGCGATTCCTTCGACCAGTGCTCCCAGTCAGCAGACTCGAAAACGTGCTGTTTGGTAATCGCACCGTATGTAAACAGCTGGTCAACAATGCCGCCCAGCTTACCCTTGAAGTCCTCGGAGAGCTGAATCAGCTCCTGGCTGACCTGCTCCTGCATTGCCCCATCTTTCTCAAGCATCCTGACTTTCGCCATTGCTTGGTCGCGAGCGTAAGCAAAGTAGCCCATGATCTTACTCGCGGAGACAGCATCCATTCCGCTGGTCATCATCGCCACAATCAGGTCGATTTCTTCAAGGACTGTCGCAAAGGTCGGGGACTCCCTGGTCCAGGTCTCCATGTCGTCGTGGTCAATGCCAGCCTTGCTGTATACGCGCTTCAAAATCTCAGTCAGGTACGCGAGTTGCTTTTGGCCAGTCTGGGGGTTGAAGACCTTTACCAACTCGATAGCATTTTCGATCGTCCGGAAGACACCTCCTCCTTCAACAGTCTTAGGAACCTTCAGCGGATTCAGCGAGATACCATCGGTGTAGTAGTTGAAGACCAAATCGTTGAAGTTCTTAGGTTCAACCAGATGGCCGAGGCCGCTTTTCACAAAATTCTCGTGCCTAAAGTCCCCTTTGATGTCGATGATGTGGAACGTCATCCCGCGAACATATACGTTCGCCACCATGTTATGCAGGGTATGGGTCTTACCTGCTCCAGACCCGCCCATGAAGATTCCATTGAAGTTCGCGACCTGGGGGAAGCACCACTGAACAGAGACACCCCGAGAGTCCCTGCCAATCTCAATCGGGTCGTAGTGGGAGAGCGCCCCACGTCCTCCGGTTGCTACCTCTGAAGGTTGGTGTGCTGTAGCTTGATACATTTAATTCTCTCGATAAACGCTAAGTCTTCGGCCACCGCGGTCGGCATTGCCGTTGCCGCGTCAGCACGTACGAATGGGTCACGGCATTTACTGCACTCAAGCTCTCCAGTCCGGAGCTTTGCAGCATTAGCGGTGGTGTCTGCGACTACTGATGCTCCCTCGTCCCCTCCACACGAACAAATTACGAGAATCCCACCTCGAGCAAGTCGTACTGGCCGGTCATCAAAGAGGCCACGCACTTTTGCGCAGGCCTCAACCTCCATGCTGTCAGCTAGGCGATCAAAGAAATCGACCCAGACATCGTCATGTGGTTTGGGGATGGTGTAGTCCTCAACTTTGGCAGCGACACCATGAAGGATGTGCGCTAACTCATGAGGGATGACCTCGAGGATCATCGACTTGAAGTCCTGCATTAGGAACATGCCCTGCAGGCTGAGCTTCACGATTCCGTGGGGCTGGCCTCGAATCAGAAGCACGTCGACCGATGAAGCCGAATGATCGGACAGCGTGTAGTCGAAACGGAGATCCACCCAAACATCCGATCCAGGGAAGTTGACCAATTGCAGCAACCGGCTAACTTCTTTCGCAGCCTGGATCTCACGCGAGTACTCCGCGTTGTGCTGGGTGATGAGGGGGAAGGTCAGATTGTCTGTGTTCATACCCTCAATAGTGGGTACTGACTACCCCAAATCAGACTGACGCGAACTGGATAGAGCCGCAAAAACCCTTTCCCACTCGCTGAAGTCCCCCTGGTTTGCTGCCTGGATCAGTTGATCCATCCGATTAACTCCTTGGCTCTGCAGGAACTCGATAGTTGGCAAATGACGTCGCGGCCATTTCTTCATCCCTATCGCGAAAATTGCCGTCGAGCACCTCTTTTCTGTGAGATCGGACGTCGAGGTAGCCTCCTCCGCTCTTCCTATCTCAGGAGAACCGACTGAAAAGCTATCGGCCGTTGAGGTGTCTCTGAAGGCGCCGGCGCGAGCCCGCATGTGAGCCCTCAGCGTTTCGTCCGGAAGCGTCGGATAGCTGAGCTTGAGCAGTGCAATGCAATACAGCTGTAAGTGAAGAATATCAGCCTCGCCAAGACCGACATCAATGCTGCTACCAGTTCGGCTCTCGCCTGCAGACCTGGTAGCACGCATAACCAGGACGAAGGCTCGATCTGCCTGGTAACCGCTCAACGTCCGGTACTCGGTCCCAGTCCTCGCCAGCTCATAGGTTAGTGAAGGTGCGTCTCCACACAGCCAGCGATAAAGCGCTAAGGCGCCATCGAGATCGAGCGTGAGAGAGATACTCCCAGGATCACTGTGCAGGGTGTAACGGCCATTCTGCTTCCTGCTGAAGAGCAGTTTAAGGCCCGCCTGAACCTTTCCTGCAAGGGCACTCTCGGCATCGATCTCGTAGTTACGCAGATAGATGCCAAACCCCACCGCAGCATTGGAGAACACCTGGTGGTGGCTCAGATAGGTGCCGGCCGCGGGGTTCGCAGGGTTCACAAGGTCGTACGCCCACCGTCCCGAATCGCGCCGCTTTGCTGTGAGGTATCGCCTGTGCGTTTCTGGAAAGTCGATGAGCATGATGACCACATGGCTTTGAACCTGTTGAGTAATGGTAACGGCACTGGGCATGAAGCCAAACCGAACCGTGGTACCGCAATTTCTGTAGGCATGCGGAAGCCCACCGAGACCGCCGAGGCGTTCAGTGTCTGACTAAGGGAAAGGATGAGAATGAATCAGGAGGGGGTGGCAAAGGGGCTGAATCCACAGCCCCTCGGTGCGCGGCCAGGTCCGCGCTCGCCGGATGAGTCTGCAGTGTGTGACAGTCATGGGAATAGCCCTCAACCATCTACTCTCCACTGCAGAATGCCGCCAAAAATGGCCGGCAGTGTCTCGTTCTCGACGCTGCCCATGATTGAGTCGCAAAAGACCTTGTCTGAGTAAAGCACCAGCACGTGGTGCCCAGGTTTAGCCATCTCAGCTACCGGGTCGAAAGCATAGTAACCCTTGCCTGGAAAAACCCCATCCAATCTCACGTTCAACGAATCGATGAGATCGCGAACGGATTCAAGCGGCATGGACTCGGGGAAGTGAAGCTGGGGGGCCTCAAGGCGGGCTACGATGCCTTCTACACCGCGGCGGAAATGACCCTCAAATGAGAAGCCATGGTCTGCAACTAACTGGGTCGTCAGGCTGCTCGAGATACTGATCATTTGACACCTCATCTAGAAAGCGGGGCGGACGCCACCTCCAAGCACCCTCGATTGAAGATGTTTGGAGGTGACGCCCGCCCCACTCCCTAGGGAGAGGGCGGTGTCAGACCTCGTTTACAGCAGCGCTTTCAGCACGAAGCCAACAAAGGCAAAGGCCCAGTTGAGTCCGGCATAAACGACACCCCCGATTGCAAAATACCAGCCGAGCGCGCGAGCAGTTCGGCTAGAAGCATCGGGATCTTGATACATATGGAAGTATTCCTGATCACCGATATTGGCTGGGCCAACATACAGCTTCAGACCTTCTTCCTGAGCCTTTGGAATACCAAGCGCCCTCATCGCGTCATAGTTCAACGCAATACCGTCCTTTGGGACGTGTCTAGCTCCTGGTTTCGAAGAGCAGCCTTGCGCACGGATCATCAGGAATTTCCCGTTCTCCGCGTTGTAGATCTTCACAAGCCCCTTGCGCCCAACAAGCCCCGTCCGGCCACGGCCGGTGGCGCTGCCGATGTGCATATTGCTAAGGCGAGCGATGTTCAAGGTTGCATCTTCGTCTTTCAGGCCAAAGCACTTAGTGATCTCCACGCATTTATCAGCCTGACGCGCAGCGAAGTGGGTCTGAAGAGGTTTAGGGTCAAAGACCTGCATCACCTTCCAGGCACCACGCGCAATCGCCAATACGGCCATGTCAACACGAGTAATCACTGCTGCTTTAACTTCAATTTTCATAGGATTCTCCTCTGGGGGCCGGACCCCAGTTCGCACACCTTTTGGTGGCTGATAAAGGATTCGAGGGTGCGCCGGCAGCGCCCCTCGTTCATTTCCGTTACTCGGTGATGTCGTCGGTAAAGTCGCAGTCGTCTTGCTCGAAGGCATCCATCAACGCCTCCACCGCCTGCTCATCTCGTCGATCTTTCTTCTGTTCGAGATCTTTACGTTTTGCTGCACGCTTTACCCGCATCTGGTCGCGTTTGGTGAGAGACCTGATTGTCTCTCCGCTTCGAGAGTTGTCGATAAAGTCGTGCTGCGACATAACTTCCAGGAAAGCTGCAAGGCAAGCCTTGTGATCCTCTTCTGGAGCCATCATCCATAGTCGTTTGTTGAGAACGGACACAGAGTTGATGACGAGCCAAGAACACGGATCAGTGAACAACGGCTCAATCGCTTCCCTTGCGGTACGCAATGTGAGCTGGTGGTTCAACTCCCGGACCAATTGGCCTTTGCCTCCAAAGTGCCTTATTCCAGTGAAGGGCTTGCCAACTCGCCGGTATAGAAAACCCAGCTCGTCGAACATCCACTGGCCATTCTTAACGAGGGGCGCCAGCCCTAGGGCCGATTCCAATCGTTCAATGGTTGCGTTATCAGAGCGGGTATCAGACGTCGCAGTCGCTTTCACGACCTCGTCCTCATCCACTTCCTTCGCGCCTGGCAGGTACCCAGAGGTAGACCATAGAGCTTTGCGGTCAAACACCAGCTTTGTGGCCGGCTTAATCTTCCGCGGTTTGCCCTCGGTAACGGATGGTTTAGCGATTTCCGCGCCAAACAGATCGGTTTGCATAGTGCGCTCCTAGAGGGCGCACCACGTCCCTGACGGGTACGTGGTCGCCCGTCAGGGTTAGGTTGTGGTTGAGGGTTAGTAGAAAGCCAGGAGGTCGCCGGTTTGACCGACTTCCAATGCATTGGCAACGCAGGCATCCACGGCCGGGACCGCTTCTTCCTGCTCCTCTTGATCCACCACTTCTGCAGCAGCCGAGGCTACTACTTCAGCCGTAACAACCGCGGGGGCGGTCGATACGTTTGCGGGTTGAGGATTTACCGATGCTTGGGCCATTCCCTGCATACCAGCAGCGGTTGGCGCCGAAGCGCCTTGCTGCGGGGCAGGAACAACAGCGATCAGCGGCTGCTTTTTCTGCAAGCGATCCCAGACCAAAGTCTGATCACGCAGCGCAAGCAAGCACTGTTCGAAGTTGGAGAACTCAACAGCAGTCATGCTTCCCGAGACCGGCAGCTTTGCAAGTTCAACCACAAGGGCTTCATGCAGAGGCTTGATCAGCGGATGAATGAACGACAGTGGTTCCAGTCGGTCAGTCATCTGCTTCGCACGTTTGATGGTGCGCGGGTTCAGCTTGATCTCACCGTTGGTACCCGTGAGGGCCTTCCCAGTGATTGTTTTAAGGATCGCTAGCGCTTCACCACAGACATGCTGGATGCAAGCGCCCATCACCCCCTCTCTTAAGGCCACAACGCTGTCGCGCTGAGCCTCCATGAGACCCGGTACAAAGTCCTCGCCATTGAGATCAAGGACGTGAACCGTGTACGCGAACTTCATGTTTTTCTTCACCACATCCCAGGTGGGTTGACGCTGCATCAAATGCGTAGTCAGTTTGGCAACTAGCACCGGATCAGCCCCACCATCTACTGCAGCTGCGCTAAGTTTCAGCAAGTGCTCAGAGCACATGCTGGCGTAGCTCAACTCGTCCTGAGCCATCTGCTCATCCCAGCGAACCTTGAGTGCGTCAAGCTCCTTCTTTTTCTCGATCGCCGAAGCAATCGAGTTAACCCCGCCAAGCGGAGTCTTGATGGAGCCATCCTTATCAAGTACGTCCTCCGCAGCCTCGCGGATTCTGTGGTAGTTACGCAGGAACTCCGTCGGAAAGATCTTCTCGCAGAGGAGTTTTTTCGTTTCCTTCGGCAGCTCGCCTACCACAACATCGATGTCCTTCATGTCGACCTGACGGTCTTCAGAAATACAGGTGATGAAGTGGTTAAAGACGGCGACTTTTGTCTCAGCAGTCTGAGCGACGATCGCTACAGCTTCATTTACGTTATTCATGGTGTTACCTCGCACCCGCCGGACCACGGGGCATAGAGAAAAAACACCCGGGGCCGGAGCCGGGTGTGGTCGAGTCGCAATGGCCTCGAACAAGCACCCGGCGTGAGCCGGATTCTTGGTCCAGCCCACTGAGGGAGGTGTGCCCTAGAGCACGAGAGCGGTTGACTAGGTCGAACCACTTGTAAACACCGCATTCACATTCAGATCACCATGGGATTTCGTCATCTGCGTCTTGTTGCTCACGCAACGCTTGCTCCTGGAGATCAGAGGACAACGGCTTAGGAGGAAAAGCCTTGATGACAAACTTGACTGGGCCCGAGTAGCCCATCTTGTCCGCCAGCTTTTGGATCTCCTGTTGGGATTTCGCTGAATACGCAGCATCAAAGCGCGCATCCGTGAACTCGTATTGCTCTACGTGTCCCATTGCCGTCACTCCTTGGTTAATTGATCAGTTGTGCGTACGAAACGCCCAGTTCCTTCCTACAGCCTGGCCGGCAGATTCATTGCCGCCTGGGACACGCCCAGGACGGCAACGAACGCACCAGCAAGTCATCCCAGCAGGTTCTTAGCCTCACGAAGCAAGATTGGACTTACGTCCGCACTTGTCGCCGCGACTGCATGCGGTATCCCAGCTTTCACCAGCCAGTCCGTTTGGACTGACGAGCCAATTACCAGGTACACCACTCGCACTCCTGCTTTCTGGTAGTAGTGGGTCATTTCGACAGCTTTCGTCACGTTGCTCGGTACACCATCGGTCAGCACGAACATCACTTTCCGATTGGTTGCCTGGCTGACCAGACGTCGCCCAGCATGAAACACCGCCTCACCGATTGGGGTTTGATTCCCACCGGCGATACGACGCAAACCTCCAAGTCTTGCCATAGCTGTTTGATGATCCTCGCCGAAGCTACGAACCATCGACATCAGCTCTCCTACGCGCGGGGCAAATCCTAGGATCTCCCTGGGCGTACCGATCTGGTCGAGGACCTTTTCGAGCAGCACGGCAGACTCAAGGATCGAGCGCAGCGTGCTGGGTTGCTTGGTGGCCATGAACTGGTCCTTCTCACCCTGAGCGAATTTCTTGTCGATCGCGTCCTGCGTCGAAGACGACAGGTCGAGAACCAACGAAACTGCTGTGGTGGGTCGTTCCAATTCTTCTTGCTGGGTGAATATCCGGACATCCCCTAAGCCGAAGCGATAGAGGTGTGCCTGGCCGAGTTGCCCGCGGGGTGCAGAAATGGCTTCAGCCTCTTCCTGCTGCATGAGCAAGGCCTGCAGACGATGAGCCAGTACCTGAGGGCGAGCCCCAAGGCGCTGAACCATCTCCTTTGCCTCACTAGCGTCGGGGCGGCAGACGGCGATGCCGTCGACCACTTCACCTACGCCCGCACCGCCGGCCACACCAGTCCCAGGTTTCCCCGGTTTAGGCGTTTTACCGTCGACTACCATCTTGGGCACAACTGATTTGCCCTTGTACTCAGGGTTCTTACCTCGCGCTACGGAGTCAGAAAGCCCCTGCACTGCTTCACGTCGGTCAAACACCTCCCCATCACCCAGGCTCTTGTCCTGGAGGATTTCGTCAACAATCTCCTTCAGCGAACGGCCGGAGCCATCTGCCTTGGAAGCGTTATTGGAGTCATTCCCGCCGGAGCCTTGCTGGCCCTCTTTCCCAGTACCTCCCTCCCCTTTCGACTTGTCGGATTGCTCCTTCTTGTCACCAGGTTGGTTGGCCCCTCCATTGGAGTTATTGGACGTTTCGCCCTCATTGCTCTTGGGAGACGTATTGCTTGGTTGGTTGCGCTTCTGCTCATCCTCCTGCCCCAGCGCTTGCAGCATTGCCATGATCCGGAGCGCAAGGGCCCCGGCATGGTCAGTCGACTGCACGCTGGGAAACTCAGATAGCAGCACATCGTCCAGGTGCTCCCGTACGGTGTCTGCATGCTCGCCAAAGTGCTTGTTGAAGTTAGCCGTAACCTCCTCGAGAGGCGGCACGTACTCACTCCAGACCTGTGCACTTAGGAAGCACAGCGAGTAGCAACCAACTGCTTCAGCCGGCGAGGCACTGCCGTCACGGAATTGCTTCCGCTCAAACATTACTTGCGCTGAACGTCTTAGGTAGTACCCAGCTTGCCGCTCATTAGCGGCTTGCTTCCGCTCCATGAACACGTCATCCAGGGCATTCAGCAGGAAGCGACCGAAGTTGCCATGCTGCTTGGCGAATGCCTGGAAAAACGGGATGTTGGAGTAGATGATGTGGCCGATTTCATGAAACCCGTCCCCTTTGAAGAGGTCCAGGTCATCTGCGGTGAGTACCATCGGCAGGGCCGGGAGGTAGATCGTCTTGCCATCCGTCGCCGGCGGCACACGCTCACCAATCACAAACTTCAACCCATAGTTGGTGGCCAGGACCTTCAGGAAGGCCATCCAACCATCGGTAATGTCTTGAACGCTGTAGTTCAACATCGCGTTTGATGCTGCGCTTTGCATGGCGATTTCCTCGCACCCGTCGCGACCGGGGCAAATAAAACACACCCGGTCGCGTGGCCGGGTGTTTGGGATCAATGACCCCTAGTTACCCAGCCTGAGCTGGAGGATTAGTCCAACTCGTCGAGCAAGAACGACCTTAGCCGCCCTCTCACGCCTTACCACCTAGCACTTTCGCCTCAGCCTGATGACGCTGGGCCTCGCGGCGCACAACGGCATAGTTGGAGCGAAGCGTTCCAGCCCAAGCTAGGCGCGCAGCCTTACGGCAGTAACGCTCGGCCTGCAGCTGATGGTAGGTGCGCAGCACAAACCCAATCCAGAAGTTGTCCAGAGCGGAGTCGATGCGTACAAACAGCGATTTCAATACGTTCATAGGAACCTCTTACCTGCCGTGCACAGGAGATACGAAGGAATGACCCGGGCACGGTGCCGGGCCTGTGAGCTCAATGAACTCGAACAAACATCCGGCGTGAGCTGGATGTTTTATCCAACTCATGGAGAGAGAGGTTATGCGGCCCCGTAGGGCCGCTTATTGAAGGTAAAAGTCCCAACCACTAATTGGCTCAGGCTGGGGCTCTAGAACGCGGACTTTCCGCAGCAACCCTGGATTAAGCTGATACCAGCTCAGTCCAGTAACGTCGCCATTGAGAAACGGTGTCACCTCTGAGAAGACCCAAGGGTGATCCGAGTTGAAGAGGATCTTCGCGCCAGCCGTGATAGCTCCGGCCATAAAGGCCCGGATGTACACGTCCAGCACACTTTCCTGCGTCTGCAGATGCCACAGCCCTTTCCCCTCTGGTAGCAGGAAGTTGCCATTCATCATCCGCTTCTCGGTGCTCAGCTCCTGTGCCTTAGCACTCATGGTTTCCCAGAGTACGTTCGGTACATAGCCATACTCGATCAAAACTGAACCGAGGCTCAGTCGTACCCAGCGGCCGCCGTCCAGGACGGTGACCTTCACACCTGCTTCTTCCACTTTAGCGTGAACTTCATTCAGCCGATCGAGACCGGCTGCGAACTGTTCATGCGTCATGGACTCAACGCGTGCGTATATGCCTCGACGCGCCAGGGGGAACACATCCGAAAACGTATCCCCCGGCGGCTTCAGCGTGCTGCTTTGGTAGCTGGCATCCTGATAGCCATCAGCGCGAGCTTCGGCTACCTGACTGCAGAGGAAATCCCAAGCAGCCTCGGGCGTCTCACGACGCTCCTCGAACTTCTTGTGGATCTTTGTCCTTCCACCGCCAGACTGGCCTTCAAACATGATCGCCATGGTGTCGCCCGCCGGCACGTAGCCTGCGAGAAACGCACCTTTCGGGTTGCTCAAGAAGAACATTGCTGCCTCCTTATGCAACTTTCTTGATGAAGCCATCGGCGATCTTGTCAGCGCTCAGGCTGTATTCCTCCGGCAGCTCGAGCTTGCGCCCGAAAGTGCTTTCGAAATGTGCCATTGCCTGCACTTGATCCAGCGACTCTAGGTTTGTGTAGAGAGAATCAACGAAGGACTCATCCAGAGCAGCAGGATCGCCGCTATAGACGGTACGCATCATCACCCACCGTTTCAGCTCGCGGAACGAGATGTTGTCGGTGGCCAGCTCGGCTGCGAACGCCTTCCGGAACTGGAGGGCAAACTCAACCATGCCGCGGATCTCTACATCACTTACTGCATCCAATCTCTTCGATTTGGCAAATGCAGTTGCGATCTTCTTAAGTGCAGCCATTTCCTTGTCTGGCGCCATGAACGGCACCTTGAAGGAAGTGAAGCGGCTACGTACTGCAGCGTTCTGCCCGTTGGTACCAGCGAACCGCAGGTCGCGGCTCTGCTTGCCCCCGGTGTTGTCGGTTGCGAACAACCGGAACATTGGGTGCTTAACGATATTGATCCCAGAACCAAGCGACAGCAGGTGCCTCGGGTCAAGTTCAGGGTTAATACCGTGGTGCTTCAGCGTCACCACCGAATCTCCTTGGAGGAAGTCGTTGATGCCGACAAGAACACCTGGTCTCAAAGTGCAGACTTCGTCGAGCAGGAAGGACAGACCGTGCCGGTAGGCATAGCTGAGAACCCCGTCGAAGGACTTAACATCCCCACCCTCAATGGTCTTCGACCCGAGGAGGTGAGTTTCATCGACACCACTGCTTCCGTTGATACCCAGGAGCGGCTTGTTCAACCGGTTGTGAACCTGGGCAACGAGGGACGATTTACCTGTCCCCTTATCGCCAACCAGCATGATGCTGGACCTCATCTGCATACTCAGAAGAAACCGGCGAACCAGTCCTTCGGGGAACACAAAGTCGGGGTCACATACTGGCGTCAAGGGATGTGTGTCGACTGGAACGGGGAGAGCCCCGACACCAGCCATAGGTTGCTGAAAACCGAACAGATCATGCGCTGGTACCATCTCGACCTTTTGGGACTTGATGGCTTCCATGTGCTTAGCCTGGACTTCAGCAACAGTCATTTCCGCTGCGTTAGCTACGTCGTTCATTGGTGTTACCTCGCACCCGCCGGACCTCGGGGCATAGAGAAAGTACACCCGGGGCCGGAGCCGGGTGGATATCGAGCAGAGAGCTCGAACAAACACCCGGCGTGAGCTGGATGTTTGTTCCAGCACACTAGTGATGAGGTTTAAAGGAGGTTCAAGCGAGCCCTCTATGAGAGCCCGCAGTACCTTTCGTAGGCATGAAGCGGATCTTTGCCAAGCCCATCATCGCCAGGGAATTTCTCCCCTGTGATTTCACGATAGGCCTCACGTGCGCGGTCTTTCGATTCCCCGGGCATCCAAAGGATGATCGGTTCATTCCCAACCTTGGAAAGGATCAAAGGCTCGCACCACTGATCCTGTCCGTACGCGTCGGTTGCAAAATCTGCACTTCCTACGGTTATTTGCCAGCCTTCGTAGAGCAGCTTGTGGCCTTTATCAGCTGCATGAAAAATCGCAGCTGGGGTCAGCACCTTGCACTCCACAACCCTGTTTCTCTCCAGAATCCTCTCCACCGCTTCCTTGAAGCTCAGCCCATCATAGAGGGGCGAGAGTCGCGGATCGATGTTGAATCTCCTGCAATACCGCGCAAGAACCTCACAGAGATTCCGAGCAGCGTCGCAGGCCTGGAGATAGGGATGGCTTCGATCCAGCCGTTGCTTCTCCGAATAAGGAATCCGCTTACCGATGATGCCGGATCCATAGTGCGCGTCCTCTTGGTAAATCACATTGAGGACGCGCATTTGGCTCGACGCCAAAGCAGCTTGGAGCAGCAATTCAAAGCAGGCCGAACGGCTTGAATGTTCCATCTGATTTCCTCGCACCCGCCGGACCTCGGGGCAGAATGAAACTGCACCCGGGGCCGGAGCCGGGTGTTTCGAGCTGTGGAGCCCGAATGGTCACCCGGTTGAGGAAATGCGCCATGTTGGCGCACATTTACTAGGGTCTAGCCAGCCACACGGACCAACTCGATGTTTTCCACATCGCACAGATGATGGAATTGCATCGCTTCCTGCAGGAGCGTAACGCCGACTCCGATACGAGCAGCAAGCTGCTCATCCGAAAGCTGACGACTGCACTGCAGGAGCTTTGCCGATGCCCAGAAGGCACGTTCCGGAAGGATCTCGCTCTCGATGACCGGCAGCGTTTCCGCTACGCCCTCGAGGACAATCACCTCCATCTCCCCTGCCGCCATTTGAGCCCCAAAGACAAACCCGCGAGCCCACTCATGGTGGGGTACGGTTTCGACCTGGAAGGGATTCTCCGACATTTCTCCGTGGGCCAGAGCCGCGAGACGGCCAAGCTCCCAAGGTTCTGCCAGCTGGTGGGTAAGGGTTATCACCTCGATGAGACCACGCGTTTTCAAACCTATGCTTTGCATTTACAAAACCTCCACCCGCACATGCGGGCTTCAATGAAAACCGCATACCGGCAGCAATCGCCGCCGATTAGTGTTGAGTGGATTCGCTTGCGTAGCGTGCAGCGCAATGTCCGAACTGTTCCGGATTATGGCCAACCAGCCAACCATTTCCCCATGCATCCCCTTCCGGTGAGTACATCGGGTATGGGTTATCAAACGGGTCGACGCCTTGCTGTGCTGCTGTCTTGCCTTCTTCAAATGCATGCATTTTGATGTTCCTACCCGCTGCAGACGGGAGAAAAAGAGGTCACGCCCGGCTGCAGACTCGGGCGTGGTTGTTAGCGCACGCCCGATCCAGCATTGCTGGACTGGGCGTTTGGCACGCCCAATCAGCAACTGCTGATTAGGTTTTTGGAACAGCTAATTACCTCATCTCTGAGGCGTTATTTGTCACAACGGAAAGAAGTCCTTGCCGTTTTTCTCGCAGTAGTCACAGCGCAACCAAACCGCGAATGCGGCAAGCAGAACTATGATGGCTCCTGGAAATGACAACATGGCCGTAATCCTCAGCAAGTTAATGAATGTTTCAAGCGAACCACGCATCTACTTATTTAAGGACCTCGGCTTTTCTTTTTGCTTCTTCGAGACGTGCGCTTTCGCGCTTTTCTCTTCTGCACTTTTTTGCTCCTTCTCTTGCTCCTTGCGGAGGTTGAAGACCTGGCCGTCATTACAGCGACCATTAAAACGGAAACAACAAATACGATTTGTTGCTCAGTGATTGTCCACCCTACAAACAAGGAGGCAGAAGCAGTACCCATGATTGCTGACACAATGACCAGCATCAGATTTTTTAAGTAAGTCATCTGACCTCCAAATACGCCGTCGCGTGTTATTGATACACACCCGGGGCGTCCCGCCGGAAGTGTTGACTTCCGGCCCGGAGGCAGGTTATTGCCCTTCTAACGAAGGAAATTTGGTAGTTCTTCCTCATGCTGATACGTGAGGAATTCTGGCAGTGGCTCAGGTTCCAGAGTCAGCACAATTACATGCTGCTTCCTGTCTTCAACTCGTTGCTGAGCACGAGTCTCCAAGCGGCCAACCAGCTCCGCTCGAAGTGCATCGCGCTCGCCTGGACCGAGCTTGCGAACCCACGATCCCAAGTAGTGCTTACCACCGTACTCCTCGCGCATATCTGCACTCAGAATCCGATGTGTTACCACCTGGGCGTTTGGGCCCCATACCACTGCAATTTCTTCAGCACCATCTGAGCTCACAAACCGATCGCTGTGATGTTTCAGATAGGCGATTCGCTCAAGAGGTGGAATTGATGACAGCACCTGACTGATCAGCGCCCCTTGCATGAGGTATTTGTGGAGATTGCTCCCCTCCCCTCGTGGGACATCTTGCTGCTCTTTCTTGCGTTGACGAATTGCACGTTGAGCGTACAGCTCCATTCGATAGGACTCTCTCATGAGGACTCCGATGGGCTGCATTCACCCCACAGGGCATATGCTGCCCCGATAGGGTTTAGAGGTTTAGACAAGGTCCGCAATTGTCAGACCGTCCGGTATTTTGTAGCCGCGAGTAGAAGCAGTTAGGCAAAGCCCCGCAAAGTCGCACAGTGTTTGACTGTCACAGGGGGAGTTATAGGCAGCACCCGACACGCGGTGAAATTCACCGCGGCGAATACGCCCAGCCAGCGCACGTGCAAGATCGAGTGCATCCTCAATATCGCTTGTGCTACGCCGCGTCCACTGGATCGGCATCCACGTGGCGTTGATCAAAGACTCTGACTCCTCCTTTGTGATATTCGGCTTCAGCCCGGAGGCGAAACCGCACGCGGAGGGAGACTTGATCCCCAGTTTCTTGCAGGCAAGGCATACAGCAGCCCAGTAGAGCGTCAGTTGCAATGCAACCCCCGCGAACAACGCGCCTTCTTTAGCGGCGGCAGTCTTCCAATCCAGGATGACTGTGTCGCCCTCTCGCGCAAAGACCTCACCATTGAAGACGATATCTCGTTCCGCCACACCAACAAAGTCGATGACCATGTTGATGAACGTCGTTGGGCCTATCTGCAGCTTAAATGCACCCTCGATCACCACCGGCCGAAGGCCAAGATTCTCGTAGAATGCGGGGAACTGCCCAGCAAGACGCTTCCCGATCGCCTCGTTAACCTCACGAGTCTTTGACTTGGCCATGCTGATAAGGCCGGCCATGGAGAGCTCTTGGAATTTCTCCTCGAAGCGTCGTTCCATTTCGTCTTTCGGGATAAAGCCCTTAACAAACCCTTCAACGACCCAATGCAAGGCAGAGCCAAACACCAGGTTGATCGGAGTTGCTTTCGACTTTACTTTCGCCCTGGAGTAGCCAAGGGACCGCAGACACACCAAACCTTTAAGTATCTGCGTTGGAGATAGTTCTACGACCGAATCGTCACTCCGAGGATTGAAGATGTAGGTCGGATTAAATTGTGCAGTCATGCTCTCACCTAACTGGGCGCGCACGACTAGCCCGGGGGCAGTGTGTTTGCCCCCGAGGGAAATAATTAGTTAGAACGGCGAATCTTCAGATTCGTCGATATCCAAATTGTTATCACCAAAACGACTGCCGTCATCATCGCCAGTCAAAAAGCGTGCTTTCGCATGCTCAAAGTCACTTTCCGTCGGGGCAACCCAGACTGGAGGCGAAGAAACGAGAGAGGTTTCTTTATACATGGTGATTCCTCCTATATCCCTAACTGCACCAGGGATAAGCTCAAAGAGTTACCCGTGCAGGGGACGGCAGATGCCTAGAGGTGCCTGAACTTCTGCATAAAGCAAACATTCGGCCGGGATATCAATATCTGGAACACATCTACTAATCGCGCGAGCGCGACAGGATGTGCCTGATACCCCAAATGTGAAACAGCGATAAGCCGTTTCGAAATGGTTCCAACGATGTCTGTGCACAGCATGACCAGCAGTAGCTGAGCCACGATGAACACCCTGCAAAACCCCAATGAATGCATTGACGTAGAACAGGTTAGCTCTCAGGGAGGGCTATTAGGACACCGTAATTTTTACCTCAGCATTAAGGTCTAGTCAAGGCAAGTCTATGAATGAAAAAACCCCGACCAGCATTAGCTGGTCGGGGTTTTACTCAGCGCTTACGCCGCCACCGGGGTCGCGTCGAGCAGCTCTTTCGAGCGTTTCTTCACATGCCCCATTGGCGTAAACACACCACCCTCCTGAGCAAAGTCGCACAGGCGGTCGAATCGATCAGCAAGCGGTACTTCCAATACGCCGTTATCAACGATCAAGTCCTCCCAGTCAGGCCCCTTAGCTTCCTTCGTGGGATTCGTATCAGGCAACATCAGGCAAACTCGGAACCCTTGACGGATCAGTTCGATATACAGCTTCCACATGTAGCGTTGCCCATCACCATACTGGTCACGCGCTTCGTTGTACGGGTCGAGGTCAGACCACAACACGACATCGTCATACTCGGCACGGCTCACCACTTGGCCAGGCAGTGAAGTGCAGCTATTAGCCGCTCTCACTGTTTCTCCTGTAGCTAGGTGAATACCCCAGCCCTTCTCTACGCCCTCGCAAATGTGCAGTGTCCTGCAGCCTTCTACGCGAGCAACAGCGATGGAGGTTTTTGACCAACCATCCAGGCCTTGGCAGACCTTTTTTGGCTTCTTCACTTTCGGGTGCTCGAGCTTTTGCCCGTTTTCATCCAGGTAGATCCGATGAAGGTTCATCAGCTTGCCTGCCTGATTACGGAACATCGACACGATCGCCGGGAAGGTGCCAATCAGCTCCTTCTTGCGCTCACGACCTTCCACGTAGGTGTGGTAGTACGGGAGAGCAGGATGGAACATGACATCACCGATAGCAGCATTGAGCGGGATTCCGCGGCGTCGGAAGTAAACACGCCCGATGCGGGCATCAGGGTGTCCTAGGTGAATGCAATCCTTGACTACCGCATTCAGCCCTTTCGAGATCCACGCATTTTCTTCATAGGTCGGACGCGCTCTCTTTCGAGGCGCAGAGATTTCTGTCGATTTTGCGCGGTACTCGTTGCAACCTTGGAAGGCCCGTTTGATTTCCAGCCATACCTCAGTGCAGTTACTCCCAACTCCAGCCTCGATCAGAAGATCAACAGGCTGCCACCCGTCTTGCTTGCAGGAACAAATCGATCGGCCTTCATACCTCTCTTTGTTAGAGAAACGGAATCCGTCTAATCCCCCTCCTTTACCGTGTCGGCTTGGAAAGGGGCAGTCGACGTTGCTTCCGAGATGGCTAATCGCTTTCCTGAACTGTGGCGCAACTCGACCGATTATCTCTAGCCAACCTGCTTTTGCCACAATGCCATCAATGACCTCCTTCAGGGAAGGACGTTCGTTTTCTTGGGTCATAGCTAACTCCTTCGATGAATGAGGCAGCCGTGACCCTAAAGGGCGATAGGCATGCCCTTTTGGGTTGTGTGTACGTAAGTGCGGTTTTTTAAAGAACCCTCAGCCGTGCAGTAGCAAGGTCAAGGAATCTTCGTCAGGCGAGCAGCGGATTAACGCATTCAAGAACTGACGGATAGATCGCCTCTGACCCTAGACGGGCACGCAATGGGATTCAAGAACATGGTGGACTAGAAATAGAAAAGGCCCGCCCACATTCGTGGACGGGCCTCAAGCAGTTCCGCCAGGACACCTCTCTTGCAGCCTCAATGAAGCTACACGAGGGGTGCCCCGACATAAAGTCATAGGGCAGACGAATCAGCAGTCCAAGCCATTAGCCTTAAAAGCGGCACAACGGGCATCGGAAGCCTTCTGAACAGCAGACTGCGCATCATGGCCAGGAAAGTAGGCCAGAGCAGCGGCGACCAGAGTCAGCGTGGCAATTGCTTTCAACATCATTTCGTATCACTCCATTTGGGAACGAAGCGATACAAACCACCCAAGGGCAATTTGAGGTCGCCCGAGGGGTCAAGGTATGTGTCTTTTGAAGAAGCTATCTGCGGCGGGGTAATGACGAATGGTGAGTGCTAGGGAGCTCACACCAAACGCCAAAACCACGCAGACCTTCCTCATGCAGCGCAAAGCGGTGCTAAGGGGGACGGCGAGATGGCGAATGGAGTGAAAACACCAAACGCAAAGTCGCAGGCAGCCATCCATACAGACAACAACCCAGACATGACTTTGTTAAAGAACGGTTATGCAGGTAACCAAGACAGAGTCGTGGATGCCATGTAGTGCATGCTGGTCAAATCCAAGATGGAATGCCATCAATGAACGTAACCCCATCAACAACCAAGCGAATTAGCGCTGGCGGGTGATGGTTGTGATCAGCACAAGAGAAATATCTCAAGCACGGAAAGATCACGAAAAGCGTTCTCAGGCTATGAGGCATAGGGACGCGATTCAAGTCCGTCGTGTCCACAAAAAGCGAGTAAAAAAAAAGGGCCCGTAGGCCCAAATAGATTCTGCATGCAGAATCATTAATCGTTCGCCAGCTCCATCATCGTCACGATTTCAAGCTGCTCGAGACGAACCAGCTTTTCAACAGGACGACCGCCGATGATCACAGAAACCAAGCCTTTATGTGGGTCACCCGAGATCTTGCCGAGGAGAAGCTCACCGGTAAGCACTTCCTGATCCATCGCTACGCGAACCTGCACCACCATCTTGCTGGGGTCGATTGTCATGACCTCAGCTTTGTGCAGTTTGGCTGGAGTTCTCGCTCCTGTACCAGGTGCACGTGCCGGTTCAGCAGCTGGCGGCGGAGTCTGAATAGCAGCATCAGTGCTGTCTGATTGCAGAGCAGCAGGCGTCTGAACATTTGCGGTTTGCACTTCGACGGCAGTCTCAATCGTCGGTGCAGCTGAAGCTGCAACACCATCATTACCACTGACCGACGATGGCTGATGAGTCTTGCTACTAGAGGTGCCAGTGCCGTTGCTCTTATTCACCGGAGAGCTTGCGCCCCCCTCTTTGCCTCCACCCTTGGCCTCGCGAAGCTCCTGTCGTACCTGTTCTCTGGAGAGAGGCGGCATGTCAGGGTTTCGGGCGATTCCCAGAAGCCTTTGAAGCCGAACGTTATCCAGATCACCAATTTGCTTCAAAGAATGAAGGATTTCGCTATCAGTCGTGATGTCATCGTCGAGTAGCTGAGCGATGTCATTTGAAAGATCGGCAAGCGCCAAGTGTCGAGAAATCCAAGATTCAGGCTTATTTGCTTCGGCCGCGAGCTCACGACCGGTGCCCTTCTTCCCTTCAGCACGCATCTCGTCCCGCGCTTTAACGAGTTGTCGTGCAATCTCAAGGGGCGATAGGTCTTCACGCTGAATGTTCTCGATCAGCTGGGACATACTCGCCTGAGATTGGGTCCGAGCTGTCGAATCGACAATTGCTTTGAGCTTGAAGCCATCTCCGATCAGTTGAGCTGCTCGCCACCGTCGTTCACCCTTCTGCAGCGGGTATTTACCCGTGTCGTTGTCCAACGGACCAACAACAATCGGCTGTTGTTGCTGAATCTTCATCGACTCAGCAAGCTCTTCGATTGCCTTGAATTTCTTCCGAACCTGGCTCTTTACGAGAATTTGGTCAGGAGTCAGGAGAAGTACGCGATCCTCCTGGGTCGAGTTCTGCATCGCATTCAAGGAAGCCAGACCTGTCAGTTTCGTCAGATCCTTCTTCATTTACGTGCCCCCACTTTCCAATCTACTTTTAAATTCGTCAAACCAGCAATTTCCGCCATAAGGCTACGCATCTCTTTCCCTGCGTCGCGCTGAGCCCCAGTGCTTTTCTTATCCCAAACCGGAACACCGTCGCGGAGTGCGTCATCAACAGATCCACGGTTCACTAGGCACTGCTTTAGAATTAGCGGGCCTACAGCCGCGCGCAGATCGGCTAATGCGTGTTCATGAGAATTGACCGCACGTAGCTTGTTACAGATGACGCCAGTTGCCTTGATCTCGAAATCGATCAGGCGGCTGATTTCCTGCAGAGTTTCAAGAACGTTCTCTACTCCCTCTACAGCGAATGCGGCCAACTCAACCGGTACGAAAAGGTGGTCAGCAGCAACGCAGGCAGCGGTGATCTTGTTCCCGTGCGAGGGAGGAGTATCAATGATGATGACGTCATATTCTTCGCGAAGAGCCTCGAGCTTTGCATTGAAGAAAGTGACTGCTTCTCCGAGCGGCATTTGCTCAATATCGAAAAGGGCAACGTCTCGATTTAGGGCATAGATCACGTCTACGCCGACAGACGACTTCAATGGCAGGAAAGCCCGTGCCTCAGTGTCAAACATATGTACCGACCGGTACCCGTTTACCCGTGTGCCAGTTACTGGGAAGAAGCGACCAGAAAGGTTGCCCTGCCCGTCCAAGTCGATCACCACCGTACGATAGCCATTAGCCGCGGTAAAGCATGCGTAGTGGTAGGCGATGGTAGTTTTCCCAACCCCGCCCTTCTGCGCATTAAATGTGGTGACCTTGCCCGGAGTTTTGAGACGTTTTTTCTTGGTCATAGTGAGCTCCTTGTGGTGGAGCTACTCTAACCGCACTGCGGATCTTTACAAGTCAAAACCCAGCAATGCAGAAAATAAACAGCGGCTTCGCCCGCATCGCTGAGCAGCAGGGAGTACGACTATCGAGTAAGATTCTGCATGCAGAATCTATCGTGATGGGTAGAACATCAGGAGCCGCACCTTTCAGATCTCCTCAGGTTTGAGGATGTTTCTGCATGCAGAAACCTGAAGAATACAGACTAGATCGGAACCTGGGTTTCACGAACCTGCACGTGCTTCGTACTGGTCTTGCTGTTCAAGTAGGAAACTCGAGACCCTGCCTCTTCCTCATTGTAGTAACGACCGCAGTAGATGAGGAATTCACCGGCAGCATTGTTATGCGTAGCCACAAAATCAGAAATCCCATATGCCTTGAGGTAGCTCTGAAACCTCGTCCAGCTTGATTCATCTTTATAGACGTAAAAAACGTCGTATACAGAACGGGTCTTCGCAACGATTACGAGCGGGGCGACGGGAGCACTTGGGGTGGACGAGTGAACACCGGCGCCCACTGCCAAAACCTCCCCTCCAAGCTCTTCCTTTGTAGGAACACTCGGTGACGCCTTCACCTGTGGTTCAAAACGATTGACCGTAAGCACGGGAGCAGTGGTATCCCGGCGCGGTTTAGTAGGCGTTTCCCGAACCTCAGGTTGGCGACTAATAGTAGCCGTTGGAGTGCCTGTATAAACGGCACGGGCAGTCACGACTGGCGCGACTACCGTTGCTTTCGCCTTCTCAGCGTCAGCACTCAGGGAGGCGATGTCAGTGCGGGCTCGCGCCACAATACCGGCTTTTTGAGCCTCCAGATCCGATTTAATCTCGGCAACTCGTCGAGATAATCTTGCATCAGCTTCGGAAGTGATTTTTGCCAGCTCGACCTGCTTCATTTGAACCATCTTGCGCTCTTGATCCTCGGCCTCAGCAATTCGCCGAGCTGCCTCTCGTTCGGCGAACAGCAGATCTTGATCCCGCTGATTCTCGACTCGAGATAGCTGCAGCAGCAGTCGCGAGTTTGCTTCTGCAACGCGCTGCTGTAGTGCTTTTGATGCTTCCTGGTATTCGCTGATACGATCAGCTTCAGCAGAAGACGCTGGTGCTTCCATCACTCCGTTTTCATAAGCTCTAGCGTTGATTGCTGCATCAAGCTCTCTGCGTTTTGCCTCGAGCTCGTCAAGCTGACCTTGAAACTCATTAAATTGGCGTTGAGCAAGAAGCTGGGCCTCGGTATATCGCTGAGCTCCAAGCCCGTCTTGGATCTGGTCGTCGTACTGATTCTGAGATGCGACTGTGCCAAGTTCGACAGGTTTGCTTTGCGAGCTGCACCCAGTCATTGCCAATGCAATGGCCAGTATGGACAGCTTGAAAGGGTTACGCATGCTGAAGGTACCTAAGCCCTAGAACAGCCCGAGTGAAGGGCAGTAAGACCCTGTATATGCCAGGGGAAGGAAGTATTTATCTAATAGTGGGCCAGCGGTGCCCAAAAGCTGAGCTTCTGCATGCGGACGCTAGGAATCCAATTGCTCTGATTGACCTTCAGCTTCATCGGTCACAACCCCAATACGCTCAAGAAGACCTTGAAATGAATCGGAGTTGCCGGCATTGAATCCAATCTGCCATTGCCCCTGTGCCGAGCGCTTAACGACACAATCCAGTCCCGTTGCCTCGCTGACAGCACGCTCAAGGCGGCGTAGATCAGCATCAGAGTCCGAAAGCCTCGCAATAGGCCTCGGCTTATCTAGAACATTAGATACTTCTTCATTAATGCGCTTAACAGACCACCCTAGCCTAATAGCCTTTTCACATATCGATCTTTGGGTTTGAAGCGAGCTGAGGGAACACAACGGCCGGGCTTGGCCATAACTCAGCCGACCTGCCTCAACAGCGTCTCTGACTCGAATGTCGAGGCTCAATAGCCTCAAATAGCTTGTCACATGCGGTCGGCTTTTACCGATCTGCTTAGCGATCTCATCATGAGTGAGCTTCATCTCCGTTATGAAGGTTTGGTAGGACCTAGCCTCATCCATGGGATTGAGATCCTTACGTTGAAGGTTCTCCACCGCCGTAATGAACATTGCTTGTTCATGCGTGTAGTTACCAACTAGGGCGTCCAGATCATGAAGCGGAACTCGCTGCGCAGCACGCCAGCGGCGCTCTCCTGCGATGATGCTGTACCCTCCTTCCGGTCTTGGCTTGACGATGATAGGTACAATGTTCGTGCCCGCCGTCTTCAATGATTCGGCAAGCTCAAGGAGGCTCTCCTCATCAAACCGGGTCCGTTGCTGCCAGATGCCTTTATGCAGAAGATCAATAGGTATTTTTCGCAGTTGGACCGGAACAGCGTTGATACCGAGCAAAGTCATTTTGCTTAGGGAAGTTTGATACACGTGTAACCTCCACATTTTCGTGTAACCGTTACACGAACGGTATAGCGACTCTCACACATCTTTCAAGGCAAATCGCCCCCTTGAGCATCTAGGGCCATCCGTAGTGGTCAACGCCGATACGTGGCCTAGATCATAACCAAGCAATTTGGAGCACCTGGTTGCCACTATTAATGGCATACACGAGGAGTTCCATATGCCCCAAATCCGGTCGGTTTGCATTGTCGACGATGCCGCAGGTATGCGCAGGCTCGGTCAAAGCCTACTGAGTAGTGCAAATATCACTGTGTTCACTGCCTCTGATGGCTATCAAGCTCTGGACGTAATTCGAGAGCATCAACCTGACGTATGCATCATCGACCGAGAGATGGAAGTGATCGATGGCCTGCAGCTGATTCAGCTCCTCCGAAACTGGAGCGGGTGGGGTGATAAGCCTATAGCCATGCTCTCCAGCGCTAGCAGTATTTTCGACAAACAGGCTGGCCTTCTCGCCGGGGCGAACACATACATGACCAAGCCCTTCACTCGAGAGAGCATTCTCTCGACCATGCAGGAGTTGGAGAGCTACCTTGAGTAATCATCTACTCCACACAAATATCAAACTTGTGGGCTACCGCATTGGTGACACTTATTGCATCAGCCCATCAAGATCCCTTGAGGCCCTAGACAGCCTACCGAGGACGATGAGCCAAGTCCCGGGGACAAAACCTTGGGTGCTTGGAGTAGGGCGCCTAGGTAGAGAACTAGTTGCGTTCATAAGCGCCGGACGCCTTCTCTCAATTCCTCGCTCAGCTAACCAGCAAGCTATCGGATCTGACATCGCTCTCTTCGTTAAAGGTGACCATCGTGTAGGAACCATCGGCTTGGTTGTTGACGAGGTGGTCTCCTTCATTTCAGGCAGTGATGTCGAGGATCACCAAGATCCTGACTTGAAACTTCCCCCGGGCCTTGGCGCCTGTGTTCGCGGCACAGTTCGCGACAGCAATCGTACCTGGGCAGTTGTCGACCTGAAGGCCGTCTTGTCCGATCCGAAGCTCCAAAAAATTGATCTCTGACCCCGAGCGCAACCATGAGCACAAACAATTCGCTGTTCAATTTCGCCGTACTTTTGGCTCTCGGAACTGGAGCAGCTACCGGATTTACCGGTTACAACTACATTCAGAGCCAGGAGCAGGACAACTTCCTGCTCAAACAGTCCTATGCGCTTCAAAGCAGCATTTCTCAAGCTGTGTATCTGAGCGACCGCGCTGCGACCGACAGCGCATACGCTCCAGAGCTTGAAGATCTTGAGGCTGCTATTGAGCGCCATCTGAACAACATCCAGAACGGCGACCCAATCAAAGGGATTCCACCCGCGCCGCCGGGCCTGCAATCGAGCCTGAATTCACTACGTATCGTTTGGGATGAACTCGCCCCAGCTTTCTCCCAGATCATTAGCCGACGCAGTTCAACCTATCAATATTCTCTGAATCTGGCAGAAGCTGCTAAAGCAGGGGAGGGGGTGCTAAGTTCGGCGAAGGTGGCTCTTAGCCATCTGGACGGCTCTAGAAGTGACCTGCATAAGAAGCTCCAACAAGCTGTATCGCAAATGGAAATCGGCGTGAAGTCCATATATTCGGGCAATGCCGTAACGCTAGAATCGCTTCAGGCTTCAAGCGCAATCATTGCGCAGTACATCTCAGATCTTTCAGCTTTAGGCAATTCGCTGCCTAAAAGCGGACCTATGGTTGAAGCGCTTATATCAAGCTACCGCGGCGCAAGCGCAACTCAGGTCATGATTCAGAAGACGATCCAGGCATCATCTGGAGCTGCTGAAAACATTCCGCATGCGAAAACAATTTGGGCAGCACGGGACCGATTCAACGCGGCAACATCTGGTCTTGTCGCAAGCGTCGAGGCCCTTCCAGCAACACGCCCCTACGGGCTTTACATAGTTTTTGGTCTCGGAACTGCAACTATCGTCCTGGCCATTGGTGCCATGTTGCTTATGCGTTGGATCACAACCACTAGCTCAGCACGCGTAGCGATCCAGGGCCGGCACCTTGAATCCTCCACTAGGAACAAATCGAAGGAAATCAGCACTCTCATGTCCGAGATTGGGGTGATCGCTGATGGCAACCTCAACGCCCGTTTGACCGAAACGAACGAATCAACACGGGAAATTGCCGCTGAACTGAACCGAATGGTTGAGCGAATCGCGAAGATCTTCGACGAGGTAAGTCACACAATCTCTGGTCTAGCGGCTGCCACCGAACAGGCCTCTGTAACGGAGCAGAGTGTCGCCACAAATCGGGCGGAACAAGAGAAGGCAATTACCCACGTAAACCAGCTGATCAAGGGTCTCATGACTTTCATCGTTCAAATCGAACAGATGACAAGTTCGACAGACCAGATCTCTGCAGAAATGCAAGACCGTGTACGAAATGGCGAGCAGGCCGTTGGGTATGTACATGAAAGCGCCGTGATCCTGCAGCAACAAACTCTGGCAATCCAACACGCCTACAAGCACTTGATCGAGTCTTTCCAAGCTTTGGAGAACATTGCAGGCGTTGTTTCCGAGGTGGCTGCCAAGAGCCAACTGGTTTCTTTCCAAGCAAACCTGATCGCCGACCGACTCGAAGACAAAGGTGTGGCCAAAACCGTTGCATCTTCGGCAACTGCTATGGAGCGCCTGTCTAGCGATACCCGTGAAGCCGTCGTGCAGATCAACGTAGTGCTCAAAAGCATGGCAGACGCTGCCCAAGGGACCCAAAGAGCAGTTGACGCCGCTCAGCACGAAACAGAACAGCTGCGGAACCGATCTACCAGCGCACAAGCGGCATTGTCGGATATCAGTGCGATGACTGGGACCCTTTCAAACAGCGTTGGCGAAGTGATCGACGGGACTAAGTCCATGAAGGTTCAGTCCGGCGAAGTAGGGCATACGATGGACTCGATCATGCACTACACCGCAGAGAATAGCGCTGCCAGTGAGCAGACAGCAGTCGCCGTTCAGGGAGTCAACACGCAAGCGCAAGCCGTTCAGCGGTTGATTGCCGACTTCCGTAATGAGCCTGCTTAATGACTAGCTTTGGCGTGATCGCCCAGCGGGACACATTTGCCCGTTGGATTGAGATTCTTGATGCGAGATTTTCAATTCAGATTGACGCCATACGCTATGACGCTCTGCAGGCCGCGCTTGAGCAATACGCGGCGGGAATTGGCTTCAGCCTAGAAGCCCTACTTCATGCTGCGGAGACCAACAGGCTGCAGTCCGACAACTGGACGATGATCCTTCACCTGGCAACAAACCACGAAACCAGGTTCTTCCGATCGCCAGCAGCGCTTGAGTTGATCACCGTTATATCCAAGTCCATCAGGTCTCCGCGGATTCTCTCTGTGGGGTGCTCTTCTGGTGAAGAGCCCTACAGCATCGCCGTCGAGTTGCTTAAAGCGGGCATGTGCGCATTCCGTATCCACGGTACCGATGTCTCTGCTGTCTGCATTGAAACGGCCCAAGCAGGAATTTACCCGTGGCACCCCGCTGTGCCTGCCCGGGCTGCGACAAGCAACAAAACCCACATGACCTTTCATGCATGGGTTCGTGGCCTGGTTACCTTCCAGCAACACAACATTCTGCAGGACCGGCCTATTGAGCTAACCAAGCCGAACGTCGTTCTGACTCAGAACATGCTGATCTACTATCGGCTCGCCACTCGCTACGAAATCCTCGATCGACTCGCAAACCTGCTCGACGCCGGCGGTTTCCTCATCACAGGACCTGCTGAAACCATCAGCTGGCCCGGCGCCGGCTTGATTCGCCACTCTCATTCTCACCTGACCGTCTTCCAAAGGCCCGCTGATGTCTAAGCACGCACAAATTGCTCACCTCACCTGGCTTCGCTCTCCTATCCAAAAGAGCATCGAAGCAGCCAAGATCCACCTCGACGCCTATCACAAGAAGATCCTGGATCTTTTGGCTCCTCCCTCTGACGCCCAGCCAATTTGGTTCAAAAATCAAGAAACTGCTCGGGACGAAGCGTTGGCACGTGCTATCGGCGAAGTCGCCTTGATTCATTCGGCCACCGTAGTAACGGAGTGCAAAGGCGCAGTGGCGCTCGCCCATGAGGTGAAGATCCTCCTAAGCAACATCCAGAATGGTATTCAACCTTCTGGGCGAGGAGAGGACGCGCTGCTGTCCGCCATGAATGGTCTGCTTGCCATTCCAAAGTATCTGTCAATGATCATTGACGGAGCTCCAGACACGGCAGTGATACTGGCTAAGCAGATCAATGAAATTCGTGAGCTGAGGGGAGTACAGCTGATCCAGGAAGACAACATGCTCCCGGGAAGCGTGGAGTTCGCATTCATTGATCCTCCCCACAAGGACAAGGATTGCGCCTCCGATATCCGGAATCGTGCCTTCGCCAATGCGCCAAAGCGTTTCCTTCCTGCTTTCAGCTCATTCATGAGCAAGCAGAACAAGGACGCTTTAGCCGAGATGAAATCCGTACTCCGTGAGCTCCAGGTCGTTACTTACGACCGTGAAGTCGGGTGCTTCTGGTGGGTAGGGGAATGCTTGCTCGACGCGCTCGATTGTGGGGCCGTCCGCAACGCCGGCAACACGATGACTCAGATCAGGACGCTGTCAGTCGCCATTCAGAAAGGCGCGACTGGTGGCGAAGAGGCTGCTAAGGACACCTTGGGGGCCGCTCGCTTCAAGTCCCTTCTGGGTGTTCTGATGATGTCGAGTCGTCTTCCTGAAGACATCCAGGCTGCCTTGGCATCATTCAATGTGCATGCAGCCACCGATCAGTCTCAGCTGACTGCGCTTCAAGCTCGTCTCGATCAGATACAGCCTGACTCCCTGGCCGAAGTTATCGGGGAATTGAAGCCGTTGATCCAGACGTCCATGGTTGCCTTAGGTCGAGCTATAGCGAGCAAAAGCCAGGAAAGCTTCGACAACCAGTTCACCGCCTTCCAATCCACGATGCGCCAGATCACTAGCGTGCTGTTCATGGTGAACGAGGACAACCTCGCCGCGGTAGCGGCTAACATCATCGCCAAAGTGGAGCGCGTCAGTAGTCCATCCGCCCTCTCGGAGCCGAGCCTGCTTAAAGCGCTCAAAAATGACGTCATGTTCCTGGATCAGCGAGTCCAGAATATGAATCCCAACGACGTCATACGCTCCCTAAATCTGACTAACGTAAGCCCTGATGTTATCGAGGCGGTCCTCGGTACTGCTGTACAAGAATTGGCTGTCACGCGCCGACTGATTGCGCAGCATATGGATAGCAACACTGGAGCTGTCGATCTGCGCGCAGGCCTAGGCCGTCTGATTACGACGGCAAACGCCCTGTCGTTCTCAGGAATGTCGAACGCCGGGCAGGTACTCCAGGGCGCCTGTCAGGGTTTTATCAATCTCCTTGAAGGCGATGCGCTTAAAGCTTCGACTGGCGCAGATCTCGCGGCAAGAGCATTGGTCGCGGTAGAAACCTACCTGAGCTTTATCACTGCTCGCCTAACGCCATCGCCCCTACTCCTGACACGGGCAGAGGAAGGGCTTGCTGAGTTGGGTATCCACATCGAGCACACTGAGGCGATCGCTACCTCTGATCTCATTGCGTTGTTCGAGCAGGCACAAGCAAGTGATGAGCCTGAAGACCCGTTCCTCGCCGAAATGCTCGAGCTCCGTTCTTCCTTAGAACAGCTACTCCCAGCGCCGAGTATCACAAACCCGCATTCGATGGACATGTTGTTCCGCGCCGCAGACCGGCTTTCGATTGCAGGGAAACTCTACGGGCACGAATTCTTCTACCGGCTCGCAAGGTCGCTGTCGCTAGCTGCAGCTGAACTTCGTGAGAACACACCTAACCTCGACCAGCAGGCGAAAAACGCTCAGCACGTGGTTAAGTCCGGCGTAGAGATGACATTACGCTGTATGGACGACTACTCCGCACGCGGGACTGTTGCCCTCTATACCCGAGATATTGAGAGCGAGCTGTTGAACCTCGCCGGTGTTGAAGAAGAGATATCTAGCCAAGAGGCAACCAGCCTCAAGCAACCCCAAGAGCCAACTCCACACGAGTTGACTCCGACAGTGATCGAGCCTGAGATGATTCTTTCCAGCGAGAGTCAGCATCGGTCATACCCTGACGGCGTTGATGGCGTTCTCATGGAGATTTTCCGTGAAGAGTTTGCCGCGTCGCTTCGAGTACTTATCGGCTTCTGCAATTCCGACAACTACACGGTAAATCGTGATGTACGACGTGCTGCTCACTCAATCCTCGGCAATTCCTCAAACGTAGGTTGTAAGCCCCTGCAGCAGGTATTTGGGGCCCTTGAAGAGCGCCTTGACTCCCTGGCCGCAGAAGACATTGCCCTCTCATCAGAGGATGTCAGCAGGCTTCGACTGATGCTTGATGACATGGGCGACTTCATCCAGGACTTCCCATGGATAACCGAATCGCCCCTCGCCGGCGAATGGCTAGATACCGTAGCTAGTCTTGGTCGCGAGACTCTGGCTCAGGCCACAAGCGTGGCTGAAGAGGCCCCGGTCATTCCAGAAATTCTGCATGCAGAAACTCTGCTTGCCGACGCATCCAGCGACTCAGTTCAAGCAATCGATCCGGCACCAGCAATCGAACTTCCTGCTCGCGAGTACAACGAGGAATACGGCTTTTACATCGATGAGGCCGATGACGTTCTTCCTAGCCTTCAGTCCAACGTGCAAGCCTGGCTCGGGGACATGTCCAACAAGGCGTTGGTCTCCACTATCAAGCGCCAAATGCACACCCTTAAAGGGGCAGCTCTGATGGCTGAGGCCGAATCGATCGGCGCCATCACTCACTCGATGGAAAGTCTTTTCGAAAGCCTTGCAATTCAACTGATTGCCCCTGATGAAGACTGTGCTCAACTGGTTAGCTTCGCTCTCGACTCAATTAGCAGTCTTACCGCCCTCATGCGACGTGAGTTGCCGTATAGCAAACCGACCCAGCTCATCACATGCCTGGAACAAGCAGTCGATACGAACAAGATCGACCTATCCTTGCTCTTCGCTAACAGATCGGATGTTGAGGCCCCTGTTCTCGAAGTTCAGCAGGCCAATGCAGAAGGTGAACCTAAAGCGCTGCAGGCTGAACCGGCCGAACTCTCTTCTGAGGTAGTACCTCAGTATCTCAGTGAGGCGACTCAAGAGAATGCCGCCGAAACATCTCTAAAAATCGACGATGCCAAGCAGGCTGTAGGCGAGTCGGCAGCCGCAGATGCTACTGGAGCTACCCGCCGTAAATCCCGAAGAGGAGGCCGCGGTAAAGGGAATGCCAAACGGCATGAGCAGAATCGCTCAGCTAGCTCCGATAGCACCTCGCAGCCATCGAGCGAAGAATCTTTGCCAACCCTGGCTGTTGCCAGTAGCAATACAGTAAATGAGCCGGAGGCTGGGTCTGGCCCTATCCGGACCACACAGGTGATCCTCGAGGCAGTCCACCAAGTGGCGGGCGAGGACAATTCAGCGGAAGCGATTGAGGTCCCTCAAGCATCGGACACTTTCACTGCTGTAGAGGAGAACACTCCCCATGCAGAAACTTCAGGCTCGGAAGAGGAAATCGCTCGTAAGCGTTACGAAAGAGAAGCGGTAAATGAGTTCAATAGCCGCTACAGTTTGGAAGAAATCGAGTTCGAGCCTGACCTGAAGCCCGTAACGAGTGGTCTGATCCGCAACATGCTAACCCGCGCGGTCGAAGCATCTACACCAGGCGTGAAAATCGGCACCCTCGTAGCTTCTGAGAAGATCAAGGTAGACCTGAAACTCCTGGAGACCGCTGCCGAGCAATCCAGTGAACTCACTGCTATTCGGCATCGCCTTGCTGGTCTAAACGAAGATCTACTGATGAGCCTGACCGCGATTCGGGAGCGGTTTGATGCATGCAGCCTGCAGCAAGGTCAGTTCACGACAGCCTTGCGTGGATTGCTTAACTCCCAACCGTCCTTACCAAACAATGAGGACAGAGATCTTGCCGGGCTCGAACGCTTCAACGACCTTTCTGCACTCCACGTAGGAATGGTTGCAGGCTTCGACGACATACGCGAGGAGTTCGCTGACGCCATCACTCTTAGTCGCCAGGTGCGCAGTGCGCTTCGCGAGCAGGGGGATCTGATCAGCAACCTACAGCGAGACCTGCTGGATTCGCGCCTGGTTCCATTCATGACCGTGAAGCCCAGGCTGGTCAGTGCAGTGAAACAGGCTATGGCGAGCACGAAGAAGACGGTGGAACTTAACCTTATCGGTGCTGAAGTGATCATGGACCGGATGATCCTCGACAACATCACCGAGCCTCTGACCCACATTCTTCGGAACGCAGTCGACCACGGCATCGAGTCGAAAGAGCAACGCGATGTTGCTGGCAAGCCAGCAACGGGGACAATCACTATCACTGTCTCTCGTCGGGCCAAGAACGTGGTCATCTCGATTGTCGACGACGGCAAAGGCATCGATGTCCAGGCAGTACGCAGAAAGGCGATCGAGAAGAAAATCATCTCGGAGTCTGACCAATTGACGGACAAAGAGATTATGCGGTTGATCACTGCTAACGGGTTCTCAACTGCGGAGAACGTCACCAGCGTATCCGGCCGTGGCGTAGGGATGGATATAGTTGCCGCGGCTGTCGACAGCCTCGGTGGCCAGCTCCACATCGGAGCAACTGCAGGGTTGGGGACTACCTTCATCATCGAGCTGCCGTTCACCATAGGTGCGAACAAAGCGATGATGGTTAGCTCCGGAAGCCAGTGGTTCGCAATCCAAGGCTATTCAATCAGCCAGATCCTCATGACCAGTACTTCTGCACTTGAAGCGATGAGAGAGTCCAACGGATTCGCTGTTGTCGAGTACCAAGGTGATGAGTATGAAGTGGTTTACCTGGCCGACTTGATCGCGATGCCAGACTCTCGTGGGGCCCCGCCAAAGCAGCATGACTCAACTCTTATCCTATGTGCCCAGGGTGACACCAGAATTGCCGTTGAAGTAGCCCAGGTCGACTCAATGCCGGAGATCCACATCCGGAAGTTGGAGGGCATCCTTTCTCAGGTGCGGGGTATCGTGGGAGAGACCGAGCGGCAAGATGGCACCGTTGTGTTCGTCCTGGATGTTATCGAGCTGGCTCGTCTCAACCTTAAACGTACTCAGGATGGCTACCAGGTGCGTCAGAACCGAGTTCGCTCGATGAAGCGTGACCAGAAGCCCGTAGTCATGGTGATTGATGACTCTCGTGGGTTCCGAACCATGCTGGAACGTCAGTTGACTGGATTTGGATATATCGTCGTCAGCGCGATCAACGGACAGGATGCACTCGACAAGCTCCCACTAGAGCGGGGGCCCGACCTATTCATCGTTGATATCGAGATGCCTATCAAAACTGGATTCGAGTTCACTGATGAGGTTCGGCGTAACCCTGCTTACAAAGACATACCGATCATCATGATCTCGACCAAATACGAGTTCGAAGGCCGGGCGAAGGCTGCGGGCGTGAACGAGTTCCTGAAGAAGCCTTTCAACGTTCCTGAGCTTGAGAAGGCCATTACCGCAGTTAAGGCAAATGTGCCTCGTGAGACCGTCGCATGAGAGTTGGAATCGTAAGCACGAACGCAGTGCAGAAATCGATCGCAATGGAGCTGTTAGAGCCGCTGGTTGGGCAGATCACGTCCTATGACCTCTCGCATGCCAAAAGCGGAGAATTGGAGGCCACAACGGTTCATTTTCTAATCGTTGACCTCGGTGACCCGGCGCTTCACACCTGCGACGAAGTCATGGAGTTAGTGGCCTCCACTGACATCTGCCTTCTGCATGAGAAAGACCTCTTCAAGATGAGCACAGAGGAGCGAATAGCCTGGCGGAACAAAACCATTGAGGCATTCATCACTGCGCGCCCAGATCTGGAGGCAGATCTCTCCAGTAAAAAGGATGAAGCCGATAACAAGCATGTACCTGACATTTGGATCATCGGATCGAGCGCAGGCGGGCCACAGGCACTTAAGGAGATGCTCACGGAACTGCCATCCCTACCGATCGCCATCTTCATTGCTCAGCACATCTCTGAGGCAGCCTACGGCCAAATTCTGAACCGGGTACGAGATGTAGCTTTAAACTGGAACGTGCACTCGGCTGCTGATGGGATGGTTGTCGAGAAGGGGACTATTTACCTAATTCCGCGAGATAGCACAGTGGAGGTGAAGGGGGGGGCCATCAGACTCAAAACGTCTACGCCGCGTGAGCTTCAGTTCAACCCCAACATCGATTCCCTGATCCGATCGGTCTTTGCCACTCATAATCGCCTTGGGGTGGTGATCCTCTCAGGCATGGGCATGGATGGCTCTGCAGGTATTCGCGGAATCAAAGGTAAGGCAAAGCTGATCCTCGCACAGGAAGAGATCTCTTGCGGCGCGAAAGGAATGCCCGATGCAGCGCGCAAAACGGGGGCTGTGAATCTTTCAGCAACTCCGGTCGAGTTAGGCCGGCATCTGGTTAAACTCTACACATAACAAAAGGCCACCTCACGGTGGCCTTTCTGTTATAGCTCTCACGACGTCCTATGCCACCGCTTCTTGCTCTTCTTGATCGATGGCATCCTGTTGTGCAGCCGGCGCCGGGACATTGGCCCGCTTTTCGCGGATCTGTTGCTCGATTACCTGGGCAACCTCTGGGTTCTCCTCCAGGTACTTCGCAGCATTTGCCTTGCCCTGACCGATCTTGTTGCCTTGGTAGCTGTACCAGGCACCGGATTTCTCAACTAAACCCAGCGGGACACCAAGGTCGATGATTTCGCCGGTACGGTAGATCCCCTTGCCGTACATGATCTGGAATTCAGCCTGGCGGAACGGCGGGGCCACCTTGTTCTTCACAACCTTGACGCGGGTCTCGCTACCCACCACATCATCACCGTCTTTCACCGCACCGGTACGACGGATGTCCAGGCGCACCGAGGCGTAGAACTTGAGGGCGTTACCGCCGGTGGTAGTTTCAGGGTTGCCGAACATCACACCGATCTTCATGCGAATTTGGTTGATGAAGATCACCAGGCAGTTGGCGTTCTTGATGTTGCCGGTGATCTTGCGAAGCGCCTGGCTCATCAGACGGGCCTGCAGGCCGACGTGCATGTCGCCCATGTCGCCCTCGATCTCGGCCTTGGGCACCAGCGCGGCCACGGAGTCGACGATGATCACGTCAACCGCATTGGAGCGCACCAGCATGTCTGTGATTTCCAGGGCCTGCTCGCCGGTGTCCGGCTGGGAGACCAGAAGGTCATCAACGTTTACTCCCAGTTTGCCTGCGTAGTCTGGGTCCAGTGCATGCTCTGCATCGACGAAGGCGCAGGTAGCGCCGGCTTTCTGTGCTTCTGCAATGACCGATAGGGTAAGGGTGGTTTTACCCGATGATTCCGGACCGTAGATCTCGACGATACGGCCCTTAGGCAGTCCACCGATGCCGAGGGCAATGTCCAGGCCTAGGGAACCGGTTGAGATTGCCGGGATAGCCTGGCGTTCGTGGTCGCCCATGCACATCACGGCACCTTTGCCAAACTGCTTTTCGATTTGGCCGAGAGCTGCATCGAGAGCCTTTTTCTTCTGTTCGTTCATCGTTATCGTCCTGTCGTGAGTGCGCGGATTACGCTGATGGAAGTCTTAGCTATTGAGACGTGTGCCAGAACCAGCAATAAGTTGCCTTACTGCTTTCAGTTGGTCTTCGAGACAGCGGACAGCGACCCCCTGAAGTAAATCGATTGCACCAGGATTGGCACGGTCGACCTGCTCTTTCAGGAAGTTCAACTGCTGTTCAGAATCAGAAGGGAAGGTTGTGCACTTGAACGCGGCACGTACCAATGTGTGTGCGCCGAGCTTCGTTGTGACTTGAATCGATGCGTCGTCGAGAAGAGTAGCGAAGTTGCGTATAAGTGGAGCGGTGTGGATCTGGATGCTGTTTTGCATTTTGCAGTCCTCGTGTTGACGAGGACCACTCTAAGGTTAGCTAGCTGTGCCAGAAGCTAGTCGCAGGACATATTTGGTTCGCACATACCCATCACCTCGTCGTAGGTCTTACAGCAACCTACAGGTACCCACCAGACAAACGCGTAGATTTCCTCAAGCGACACGGGATAGAGCCTCATCGCGGTATCCAAGGAAAAACTGCCTGCTTGAAAGCCTACGGTGACGTGCGGGGCCGTCTGCTGCAACTTTCCTACCGATAGTGCCGCATTGAACGGGAATGAACCAATAGCGAAACCACTGACATGGATCGCTCTATAGGCTGCTATGCCGGCTGCGATCGCGGCATTGTCGTTGTGTGATGCCATCTGGCGGGGATACAGAGGGCCCCAGTTCGTACCGATACAACGCTCTTGGCCGAAGAGGTTAAACATCGAGGTAAATGTGTTGCACTCCAGCAATCCAAGTCCTGATGCAAACGTAATGTCACGACACCCAGTGTTCCAAGTCGGGTCCATCTCGGTGGAATAGATGAGCTTGGGGAAGCAGTCCGGCATGTTCTCGTTTAACTGCTCAACCCCCTGCTGGATCAGCTTATTCGCGGCCGCACCACAAACGTCAGTCATGTTTGTGCTTGTCACATTCTCTGTCCTGGCCTGATCCACTCCGCACAACTTGCAGGACTGATATGCCATTGCTATATCGATAGCCCACTCCGGGGCTTCCCATATTCGAACTTGCATTGACGTGTAATCATTACTGTCTACTCCAGTACTCAAAAATGAACCGACCGACTGGCCCATAGCAGTATCACCACCGCCTTTGATCACTTCTATGATCGCGACTGGCTGGTAGTGGCTGACAATCAGGTAATCCTCGCACCAGTAGCAGCAAGGCCCGTAAACCGAGTATTGCAAAGTGACTGGGTCAACGCTGATGAGATGAACAATCGAGGTGTCTAACGCCCAGGCTTTAGGGGATTTAACCCCTAGGCCAACTGCCGCGGCAGCACAGGCCGCAGCAGAGAGCTTCATAAATTTTCGGCGGGTGATTGGCACTACATTCTACTCCGAAGGTATTCCATACCTGGAATAGTGGCTTGGTAGTGCCCAAATATCTCAATTCAGGGCTGAGGCCAACCCGCTGAAGGGGATGCTGGCCAGGGGCGTCATCTCGATCGAGGAGTGTGCGTCCTCTTCAGTCGGGTTCATAACATGCACCACTACGTCATCGCCTTCCATGCGAGCCGTTACTAGCACGCGCTCAGACCCTACCTTCGGATCAAAAGCTGTGACATAAACCTCGTGCTCGGACACATACGCGCACACCCTGCTACGGTAGCGATTAGCTCCGAACTCACCAGCGCGGGGCTTGAGTGCGACCACGGCACCTGAAATGTTCTGAGCCAGATCGTGCTGGACCTCAAACATCAAATTGCCTACCTGGGCCTGGCCCTCAGTGCCCCACACCTCGCCGTCAAACGAGTAAGTCGCTTCGCCAGACTCACCCAGCAAAACCTCGTCCTTTAGGCTTTGCGTAAAACGGTCCATCGCCAGTTCACGGAAGTCATCTTCACTCATGTGAGGCGGCAGGGTAACTCGGAGCACGCCGTTCATATTGACCGGGATCTCAATGACTTGGTTTTTAGCTACTTGGGAGTTAGACATTAAAATGACCTCTGATGGAATAACGCTAGTATTCCGCCCATCAGGTTGTGCCACTAGCGTCCTAAAGAGGCAGTGGACTGCCACTATTAGGGCATGTAGAAGAGGAGAACCAACAGTGGAAGAATTCATTGCGGCCTTGGGGATCGCCCTGGTTGCTATTGCCATTGGCCTGCTGTGGAACAGCCGGATGAACGCACACGCTCGCGCACAAGCTCACCCCGATCTAGGGCCAAATACTAGTGTCAGTGGCGATGTCACGCCGACAGCACGGTTCAGAGCTATGCCTGGTTTAGCACCGACTCAGCCAGCCGTCACCATGCCTGCAATTGTGCAAGATGAAGCTCCTACAGAAGTCATCATCGAAAAGCCAACCCAGGAGCTGATCACCAACGTTGATCAGCAGGGTCACGAAGATGTTGAGGTACATCTAGTGCTCGCCTTCCAGCTGCAAGTCATCGGCGATTACGAAGGAGCTGACGTATACGCGCAAATGGCTGCTAGCGATAAACGTGCCTCTATTCGCCAAGTAGAGAGGGCTCAGAGCCTGTTGCGGCGGGACAGCGTGGTTTGAAACTGCAGCGCAATCTTTCTTGCCTGCCGGCAGCCTTCCGTTTGCCCAAGCATGACCTGAGCCTCTGCATCAAACAGCCCACCTGCCGGCATGGATCGCCAGCGACATGCAGTGTAGGGCACCTGAAGAATCTCATCGCTGATCTGCATATAGTCTTGACCTGACGCCTGCAGGTGCTCCCGCATCAGCCGGACATTGTTCTGAGTTGATTTGACGGTGAACGCAACGCCACCATCACCCTGCAAATCCACACCGACAAAGCTACCCATGACACCCTGCACTTCGATCGCGGTACCCGCGGTTGGCAGTTGCGATCCCATACTCACTCCTCCCACAGCTCGAGCAGGCTTTCGCCATATTCACTGGTGCGCAGTTTCTCCAGCGCCTGGCACTGGATCTGACGCACGCGCTCTTTGGACAGCCCCATCATCTCTGCCATGTCGGCCAGGGTTTTCTCCTCGATACCACCAAGACCGAATCGATGCGTGATCACGAGCATCTCGCGATCGTCCAGCAGCTCACCGAGAATGCCGCCCATGAACTCGCTGGTGTTCTCCTCCACTACCTCCGCCTCGAAACTGATGTTGGGGTCGGCAATGGACTCGTGCATACCCTCTACGTCAGCGGAGCCGGCCTCCTGATAAGTGCTATCCAGGGACACTGGTTTACCGATGCCAACCAGGTACATCAGATTCTCAACATCGTCAGCAGTCAGCCCAGTGGCTTCCTCCAACGCTTCCTGAGAAGCATTAGGGTTTGCGGCTAGGGCCGCCTTTAGCTTCTGCAGGGATTGGTGAGCGCCTTCAGGCAGGCGGATCATCTCTTGCTCATTCAGATCTCGCAGGATGCAGACTCGAATCCAGGTCACTGCAATCGTCGAGAACTTGAAGCCCATTTCCGGAGCGAACCGATAAACCGCGCGGACCAGGCCCATGTTCGCCGCGGAGCGGACAAGCTCGATATCCGAGAAGCGGTACTGATAGACATGGCGCTCGACCAGCCGCATGTTCGCCTTAACGAACGTCTCTACACATGCCTCGATGTCACGGCCAAAGCGCATGAAGACCGACCAGGACGCCAGCAACTGGCCTGCCGGGGCCTCGCCGATAGTTGCCGCATGCAGAATCTGGTGCTGACGCTCAACGATCCCATTACGCAGTCGCTTCATCTCCGCCGGCGGATAGAACTTCAGCTCGTAACCACCGGACGCCAGCAACGCAGGAATCAGCTTCGGCGAGGTCCAGTTCCCACAAACGATGCCCTCAACTTGGGCCTTCGAGAGACGCACCTCTTCCGCAATGAACTTCACCAGGTCACGGCAAAGAGCGCTCAAGCCTTTGCATTTCACACGGAACTGGTCCGCTGCACGGTTGAGAATGTAGTCATACGGCAGGATTTGCCCCAGGCGAACGCGAAGCTCATCCCGCACCGCGGCAGTGAACAGAGTCTCATCGAGACCCTGCTTGGACATCGCACGCAGTTCGCTGATCAGGCTGCGAATGGAATTGAGTTTCTTACGAGCCAGGTTGGCGAACTCGGCCTTAGGTAGCATGCCTGCGCGCAGCCAGACGCCCTGATGGAAGACCAGTGCAACAGCTTTGTCAGCGTTGTCGCCTTCCCCAAGGGCATCCCACATGTCCTTCACCATGGTCTCAACAATGCCGGTGTCGACCGCGAGGGCGCTCACCAGGTCAAGCTGGCCCTGGATGATTCGGTAGCCAAGGCCCTGCTCCTGTTCAGCGCTCAGCAGCGTTTTGGGGCCGTCGAGCGTTGGGATAGGGGGGAGCACTTCCGGCAGGCGGAAGCCCACCTTGGCGGCGCGGACAGAGGGCTTCTCGTCGGTCTTCTTGCTGAACGCAGTAGTAGTCATCATCTTTCCCCTCGCCGGCGCCTATAGGCGAACCGGCATCAATACGAAACTGTGTGAGGGGAAGTCTGTTGGCCGCAGCAACGTGCCAGAAGCACCGTTGTAAATAAATCGGAGTTGGTCGGAGGGCAGCGCTCTAACGATTTCACTGGCGAGGCCGACCTGCAGGCCGACCTCAAAGGGATCGCCGGCGTAATCGCACGGAAGAACATCAAAGGCCGCGTCGTCGCCGGCAACAGACTGCACGGTGAGGTTCTCCCCCTGGCATCCAAGTCGCACAAATGGGGAGCCTCCCTGAGACAGCAAAGCCACTCGGGAAAGAGAGTCGGCCATATCCTGGCGATTGATCTGCAGGGGAACGCCTTTCTCCGCTGCATCGACTAGGCGTCGATAGTCCGGAAATTTCCCATCGATCAGGGTCGAGTAAAGAACACCTGCAGGCGAGGTGAAACGCACCAGGTTGCTGCAGATAGCCAGCTCAATCGGCTCCCCGTCCGCCGGCGCGATGAACAGCGCTACATCCTCGATGCAGCTGCTGGGCAGGATAAAGGAAGCATCCTCAACGGCCTCAACACAGAGGTCTACAACGCCGAGGCGAAGACCGTCAGAGGCCGCCACAGTAAGCCGCCCTGGCGCCATCTCAAAAAGCACCCCGTTGAGGTAGTGGCGAGCTTCGTTCCGGGCGGCGCAGAACCCAACCTGCCTGAGAGCAACAGCTACGACAGAGCCATCAACGCTCAAGCGAGTCGATGCCGAATCCTCGATCGTCATCTGTGGGAAGTCGGAGGCCGGAAAGGCCAGCAGGGTGAACCGTGCACGTCCGCAGACAACCTTCACCTTGCCGTCGCTATGGGTCAGGGTGACACCTGCCGCACGAGGCAGTGCTGCCACGATCTGCTCTAGCTTGGCGGCAGGGACGCAGTAGCTCGCATCCTCTCCTGTCATCTGAAAAGACAGCGCCGGCGCGCTAAGCGTCATCTGCTGGTTAGCGTTATTGGCTGTGACGCGAAGAGACTCCCCCGCGACTTCAATCAGGAGGTGGCCGTGCGCTCCGCCGTTTTTACGCGGAGCAATACGACAGAGGGGTTTCAACAGATTGCCGAGGACGGTGGAGCTGGTTGAGATGGTGCTGGCCATTGGGCGATTCCTCTGTTGGATTTCGCCCATTGTTTAACCGGAACCTGGGTGTCAGAAGCCTTCGCGCCGGATCACATCGAACATTAGAAGGTCTCTATCAGCAGCTTGCCGAACACAGTATTTGATGATCCGGCGTCTCCTCGGAAAGACCTCTTCTCGGCAAAGCGGGACATGTCTCCGGCCATTCTTCTCGAATAGTCGCTCTGCCCGATGCGGTCATAGAAGATGGCCAGCTCCATGTACGCCTGCAAGCGCACGGCATCACTGGAGAATGCAAAGAACTCTTGTGGCGGTGGGTAAACGCCCTTCGATGCTGAAACCATCAGGCTCAGAAGGCGCCTGACATCTTCGCTGCCCGCCTGGGGATTCTTGGCCGCCGCCTTACGTAGGAACGCATTAGCGTCCTCGATATGCCCAGTCACCACGTAGCTGATTGCAACTTGAGCTGCAGCCAGTCCGCCGGCCTGGTCTTTTGTCATCCCTTCCAGTAGTGCAGCCTGTAAAGAGGCTGCGCGCTCAAGGTCGCCGATGGACAGCAGATTAAGCAGGCGGGCCTGCAAACCCTCCATGTAGGCTCGCTGATCATCCTGGCTGAGCAGCACCAGCACTCGGCCCAGTGCTTCTTGATCGTTCGCCTTGGCCGCCAGTACCGCCGTCTTTTGGAGGGCAAAGCGTTTAGCCTGAGCATCCTCAAGAGATGAGGCTGCATCAACTGCCGCAGAAATCCTCCCTGACCGAGCCATCTCTACTGCGTCACCCGCAGCCAGCAACGCTTCATCCGGCCGAGAACACATCCACCGCTCACGACTCTCTCGCAGTTCAACCAGGGACTGGGGTTCTGAAACGCCGATGCTTGCTAACGTCACCCGTGCATCACGGATAACACCATCGCGGGATGGCTCGGGCACAGCTGAGCTAGTGGCGTTGCGCACCAGGATCTCGCTGATGCATTCCTTGCTGGCAATCACTGGGCAGGCTGTTGGGGCAGGAGTGACGACCCATTCAGGCTGGGTAACGCACCCAGCGATACAGGTCAAAGCCAGCATTGATCCGATCAGGCGCATGTCAGTCACCAGCATGGATGTGGTGGGCAGTCTTTCCTTGCTCTTCCGCCAGTGCCAGGACATTCCGGGAGAAATCCGTTGAGGGCTGCTGCTCTCGGCCAAACGAGAAGACGTGCGTTCCTTTCACCATCACTGCCACTGCTGCCTCCCGTGCATCAGTCTCAGCGAATACCCGCACTGGAATGTACCTGCTGATCGCATACTCGCCGGCAAGGGGAGCAACTCCTTGCTCCTGCAGCAGATAAATCTCATCTGGGAGACGGCTTTGAAAAATGCCATCGAGCATGGGCTTGAGTTTCCCAGGTTCTAGATCAGCATCTCCGGTTAGGACTACACGCCGCAGTGCGTCCTCTGGCTTATTTGCCTCGACCAGGCGCTTGTAGATGGCCCGGGCAGCATCATCAATGAGATTGATGCCCGTCGAGCAATCGGGGATCAGTACACGCCCTCGGAGTTCTTCCTGCCGCTGAACAAGCTGCATCCACAGGCCGGCCTGGATCATGGAGGCCTTTACGCCATCCCAGTCAGCGCGATGACGGCATTGGGCGACGCCCACGGTCTCCAAGCGAAAATCAACCGGATCATCCAGTGTCCGAAGATAAGATCGATAGTCCTCGTCTACTCCACGGAACTTCTCTGACTCGATGAAGTGCATCAAAGAAAAGTACTGTTCCCCCAGCGGGTGCTCGGGCGAGGCGTACCCGATGAAGGGTAGGAACTCGTATGGATCATAGGTGATCATCAGGTGGACGCTCTTGGTTGTCCGAAAATCCTGACAAGGCGCTCATGGAGCCTCACCAGGCCTACAGCAGTCGGGAATCTATTGGCACTATCTTCTGTCCGTTTCAAAAGGGTCGCCAGCGATTCTGCCTTCACCAAATCACCTGCAGCCCGGGTCTGTACCTGGCTCTCCCAGCTCTCAATAAGGTGCTGGGGAAGTAGTGATGGATCTTCGCGGCCAAGCAGCCTCTCGCAGAGTTCCAAAAATCTGCCATCTGATGCCGTAGCTGCAATTTCAAGCCATTGCTTCGGCTCGGATTGGTGCAGGGCCTTCATCCGCTCCTGCTCAGCTGCAGAGAAATCACCCGCCCACAGCCGGTGATAGACATCGAAGGGCTGAGGAGGCAGCACCAGGATGGCTTCCTCCTTCAACCGTGCAGCTAGGAAACGGCTTTCCCGCAGAAGTCTCACGTTGGCATCGACAGCCCTCAGATCCATCCCTATGCGTTTTGCATCCTCATTGCGCACTGCCTTGAGGGGAGAACAGAAGGGGAGTCGGCTTAAACTGATCCGCACGAGGGGCTTGCTGCGATCATCCGGCCTGGTTCGCACCAGCATACTGAGGTCGACCGTTGTTGGATCGCATAGCTCCGTCAGGTCCGCCTCCAGGTCTGCGGCAAACAGGATGTCCGGATAGTTCGCATCAACGGCCACAGGAAAAGCTGCAACCGCGCTGCGCTGTCCGCCAATTGAGCTGTGAACCATCAATGCTGGTCTGACAGCATCTAGATCTGAGACCTCACCACCATCAAGCCCCAGCTCGGCTCGCACTGCCGACAACGAAGACGTCTTCATTGCGTGCTCTACCATTTTGGGTACCGCCTCAATCAACCTGGCGAGAACATCCTTTCCACGGACTGCCAGGTTTTCCCCGCTGAGCTTCGCATCCCAAGTGAGGCACTGATGTAGGTTGCTCATCGCCACCCCCGGCCAGGGTAAGGACTCAGGGCGTAGGAGCCTGACGGCAAGGATGATCGTTTCCAGGTCGAGGCAATGCAGTCCATGCGGGTGGCCAGGGAACGGCAGAAGATTCCGGTACATGCTGAAGCGCACGAACTGTTCAAGGCGGCCAGTGCTGCCGTAAGCAACGTGCAGGCAGTCCGGTGTGGCGAAGGCACGATGGGCTATCCGAGCCCAATTCAGCTCAGTGACGCCAGCAGCCAGGTCAATCAGAGCGGTATCACCATCCTCAACCTGGTCTGGCGGAACAAAGACATCATCGCGGAGCTTGATGCTTATGGAGTCGAGCTCGGCCGTGTCAGTGGTGCAGTACAGTGAATCGTAACGCACCAGCTGGCCGTCAGCCGGGTGCTTGCCAATGGTGAGCGCGTCGTAGAAGTGAATGCTGGGCATGATTTTTCCTCTACCTCAATAGTGGGTAGGGACTGCCCTTTAAAGATGGACTTTGCAGAAGAACCGCTGTGCGGCGCAGTTATACTCAGCGCAGAACCGAGGAAACGAACCACAGTGAACACTACCGCATTCGATCTCCAGTCTGGCGCTGTTCTGCTGATGCTGCTTGCTGAACAGCGAGTGCATCTCGCCTTGAGTGCAAACGGCGAGGCCACTGCTCAGGTGGTTCCGCTTTGTTCTGTGCCAGTCAGAGAGGGGGGCGTAGTGGGGGTTGTGTCTGAAGGTGATCTGCCTGTCCTGCAGGACTTCTCAATCTGCGTGAAATGCTCCGGGCACTATGTCCGCAACCTGCGCGAGCATTTCATGGCCCGGTCATCTCATATCGAAGAAGCGGCAGAGTCGTTGGCAGCGGTGGACTTCCGCTCGAAGCAACTCGCATTGATCTAGTCAGCCGGGAACGGGTAACTGCCTTGCTCGCCAGTTTCCAGGTTGACCATGATCCAGTGTTTCTTGGTCGAACCAGTGCGCAACAGCTCCCACAGCGGGGTCATCGCCGCAGTAGCAACCGTCCGGTTCACTAGACAGTCCTGGGAAGCAATGGACTCGGCTACCGAACAGGACTTCACATTGCTGTCCTCACCCGTTTCGACTTCCGGGTACTCCTCGATCACGCTTGGGTAGCGACGGCGAAGGGCCTTACTGAGTGCCCCTAGAACAGCCTGACCATTGCGATGAGCATTGCCCATGTCCAGCCATAGAGCATCGCGCTGGATGCGCCCCTCGTAGTCTCCGACAGCACGCCGGGCAGAGTTCACATCGACGCAACTAATGACGACATCTGCTGACGCCATGCAGCTGTTTGTCTCAGGGCTTGGGAAGCGGAAAGGAAGACCACTCCACTCAGTTCCAAGATTCAAGTTGTAGCGATTTGTCAACGCGAGCGCCTTGTACTGGCCGATGTCGCACGGCCAGAACCGCTGGCGTACTACGTTGGAGTCGCGCACTACTGAATCGTCGATAACCGTGACCTTCAGCCCTGCAGGATGGCCCAGGCTTCGCAGTGCAACGTGGAAACTGGCGAGACAGTCGATTACTTCACTGCCGTTACCACCCGCGCCGATCACCACAATTTCAATTTCGTCGGTAGTCCAGCGAGTTGGGGCCTCCAGTACCGGCGCTACCGGCAGTTTCAAAACGGCGTTACTCATCGGGCACCACCTGCCATCACGGCATCTTCCAAGGTCAGGTGACCACGGCCAGCGAACACAGGGACGAGCTTGCCGCTGGGGAAGCTCTTGGCTCCTTTTTCACTCAACGTCTGGTAGAAGCTGCAGAAGGCTTTGTAATCACTCACGCCATTGATCACGCTTACGCTGCCCATGTGCGTGTTGGTGCAGCGCAGTACGAAGTTCTCCCAACCCTCGATGCTAGCTACAGAGTGGTCGGTTGGAGTTTGGGCATTGCCCGTGCAGAACGAACCATCCCCAAAGGCATTGCCAAGTGGGGGGCGGTAGAGCTGGGTGTCGGCATCAGGGCGATTCTTGCCCTTATAGGCGTAGCAGCGGAGCTTGCTGCCGGTAGCAATATAAAGCAGGCCGGGGATCGGAGCCTTGTACGAAAGGTTGGCACCATCCTCTTTGACCATCACCTCGATGTGCTGGGGAGGGTTGTACCAAACCAGGCAGCTGCGGCTCTTCACGAGAATCCTGGGGTTGAGAAACTCAACACCGTCTTCAACGTTGAGCAGGATGTCCACCAGGGCCTCGCGGTCTTGAAGGGAGAATGCGCGACCGGCTCCAAGCACAAATTCACCTGGGGTTTTCGTGCTCACAACATCGTGGCACGTCAGATCAATCCGGTTGGTCTGTTTGTGCTTGTACAGGACTAGGGCTTTGGCTTCGGTGTCGTTACTGAGCATTTGGAGATGCCTCAAGGGAAGATTGGATTCGCTTCAACAGGTCAAGGCACTGTCGAGTTCGTTCCATTATCTTCAGGGTGTCCTGTGCCAGAAGCTCCGCGCTACCAATCGGCAGGCCGACACAAATCTCCGCACACTCCTGGGCATAGGAATTGAAGTAGTCGAGGGCTTCACAGGTGAGGTTCGGAAACTTGTCGTTGACCTCCACCCAAATACAGTCAAAGAACCGCAGGCCGACATCTTCTGATCCTTGGAAGTTGCTCTCGTCAAAGTAATAGCCCACCTCTCGATTCCGCTGGCAAAGCTCTAGAGCCTCGATCAGTACCTCAAGCAACGCTCGATGCTCTGACCCATGATCCACCAGCTCCTGGGCCTGAAGGATGAGGGCAGGCACCTCATGAGGCTCGTCAGCACTCCTTACTGAGTAGCCAAAGTTGGTTCTCAGCTCGTGCATTTCCGAGAGCATCTGGACGGCATGGTTGATCCCCTCCTCCGTGAAGCCATCACCTTCATCGAACAGCCCGATCATCTCCGTTTCACAGGGGATCTTCTCGGATGGCGTCGTCTCCAGGTAGTTGGCGATGGCCATAGGGTTGCTCATGTCTACTACTTCTTCCAGCCCTTGATATGCCTCGTCAACAGCGCAGCAGTACAGACTGCCATAGCCCATCGCGCACGCTGGAGTGTTGAACGGCACAAGGTGCCGGGACATTAAGTCGAGGGTCTTGACCAGAATGATGTGGATCGGCAGGAAGTCAGATGTCTGCTCAGGGAAATTGAGACTGAACACCAACCTGTCATGCGCAACCAGGTACAGGTGCTCTCCGTGGATCGCAGTACCTATAACCTCATACGTTTCGTCCTCGTCCAGCGAGGGTTCCAGCCGCAGCTCCTCGGGAATTAGCGCATCCAGAGATTTGTGGGCCAGCCGAAGGAGGTCTTCCCCGCTGTCACGGACATTCGCAACTACCGGCGCAAGCATGTCCTCGGTAAGCAAACCTGCTTCAGCGCAGGCCAAGGCGATTGTCGAGGCATACCCGACCTCTACATGCTGGGCACTCAGGTGCTCACTCATCAGCTTCCGCTGATCGTCAGAGAGCATTTGCTTCAGGTTCAGTCGTAGGCCCGAACCCACCCTTCCAACCGCCAGATCAACCAGCTGGTAAAGGCCGTAACCGTTCGGATACAGGTTCAGCAAGGACAGGTCGGCAGGGGAAAGGTGGCCACCGCGCTCTGCCTCCAGGCAGAACGCACCGTGATGGGTGAAATCCACGAGGTAGCCAGTGTTCTTCATGAACACGTCTGCCAGTGCGTCTCGAACCGCCTCGCTGATGCGAGGCGGGTTGAGTGGGCTTAGCGGGGGGATTGGGAACTTATAATGGTTCCCGGCTTGCTGGGCGAGGAGAGCAGTTTCCACAGTCGCACCTTTTGTTCAGGTAGGAGATCAGGCTCTTTATTCTCCGCACCTTCCGGCGTGCCACCAGCAGCCCACGACCGGAGTAGGTCGAGAGGGCTATCAGCCCCGGTCACCGAAGTTTGCTTGCTTGAACTCGTAGACATGGTTGTCTCCTTCGATGATGGGTTCGATGACCTTTGCGCCCAGCAGGCGGGGGAATTGGCCCGCGTAGTGCTTCATTACTTCCTCCGGGGACAGAGCCGGGTTCGGATCAGGCAGGTCGCGTGCGCCGAAGCGGAATACACGTACAAGATCGAGAATCTGTGCCATACCGACTCCTTAGAACTGTTCAGCGATGGATGCTGGTTTCTGCTGGGGGGCAGCCTCAGCTGCGGTACCTGCCGGCGCAGTAGCGCCACCTTCCGCGCTCTCGTCGTCACGCTCTTCGTCGTCATCCGTTGCTACCGAGGCCTGGGCCGGTGCAGCTGCGGCAGCCGGCTTGGAAGTGCTGCGAGCTGCCTGGGCAAGGCGGTCAATTTCGTCCAAAGCGTTCAGACCTCGGGAGACAACCGCTGCCTTCTCCTGCAGACGGGTGGCAAAGGCGTCCTTGATCTCGCTCGCAGTGCCGGTGACCACGAAGGGTCGGGCGATCGCAGCACGCAGGTTGACGACTTCCTGGCTCGCGCCTTCCGGCGTCTCACCGATCTGCGGGGTGTAGATGACCTTGACCTTACCGTCGCCAAGGCCAGACACGTCGATACGAGCACTCTGGCCAGCGCTCAGAGCGCTGGCGACCGCATGCAGGATGGATTTGTTCGTTTCCATGTTGTTGCTCCTGTGAATGTGATGTCAGCTTGAGGCCGCTCAGGCGGTGGCAGAATCGGTGTGGGCAGAAACTTTCAGTGCTTCGGGCAGATAGCCGTTCCAGCTGAAGTCGGTGAACTCCACGATTGCTTTAATGAGGTCATCGACCTTGCCAGCGGTCAGCTTGCTGAACGCCTTGTCACCCTTGGCTTCATCGAATTTCGCGGAGAAGCCGCTGGCTTTGCAGTCCTGAATGATCGCCGGCTTAGTCAGCGCCTTGAGGTATTCCTCAGTCATCTGGAAGAAGTCAGTTGCGTTCATCTGCGTGGCTTGGATGAACGCAAGGGATTGAGCACCCGAAATCGATTTGGCAAAGCTGTCGGAGCCATCGCGGCGAAGTACCGAAGTGGCGGCGAGGTCGCAGAGCAACTGCTCCAGCACTTCACTTGGCATAGCCGAGAGTTGGACTTCAAAGTTGGCACGGCTGAAGTTGCTCAGACCCACAGGGAAGTCGATGTCCTTAGTGGCAGCCTTCAGCGCCTCGGCGGGAACGTCAGAACGCACATCGAGATACAGGCTGACGATGCTGATAGCCAACGTCAGTTGGCGACTCGACTGAATAGCCTGCTGCGCCATGCGCCCGTACATGCCGAACGCGACCTTTTTGATCGAGCGTTTGATCTCCTGGGGCTTGGCCTTGCCCTTGGCAGCGCTGTCAGGGCCTTTCTTACCCGCTGCAGGCGCTGGTTTCTTCGCTGCATCCGTACCTACAACGCCAGCGACTTCTTCATCAGCCACGGTTTCGCCGTTCGCTTCAGCCACGACCAGTTGGTACGCCTTCACGTGATCGGCGTGACAGTTCTTGTCGAAGCAGTACCCACCGGCCACTTCGCCTTCACGGCCTTGGCTGGTAGAAACCACTGCGCCGTAGCGGGGGCAGGACATACAGGCATTCATCTGCGCAGTGCCGACGCCAGCAGGGCCATTCGCTGCAAGAAGGACAAAGCCATCGGCAGGCAGGGTCAGGTCGGTGTGGACTAGCCCGTAGTCTGCCTCGGCCTCGATCAGCTTTACCTGGATCAACTCTTCGGTCTTCTTGTTCCAGCAGGCGCGGTACTGACATTTCGCCTCGCCAACCGACGCACTGAACAGGTCAGAGTAGCGTTGACTGTTGTGCTCGCAGCCGGCGCACTCGCTGGTATCGAAACGGGCAGTAGAGATGAGCGGGGTGAGTTGCATCAGACGGTCACGAGCCGCCGCGACTGTCAGCTCACGATCAATGATTGCCTTGCAGATGCTGCGCTGTTCATCCGGTACCAGCGGTGCCAGCAGCTCAGCGTGACCGAGCTTGATCTGGCCATTAACGAGGGCGGTGGCCACTTCATCGCAGCACTTGGAGAGCAGTACACGGCTGTCGAGCAGCTTGCGGCTCCAACCCAGCTTGCGGCACACCTCGCTGTGATCATTGCCAGAGTCGGCCAGCAGGCGAACGCAGTGCCATGCTTCTTCAATCGGGGTCAGGTTGGCGCGCTGGATGTTCTCAATCGCCGCAGCGACACGCGCTTCTGCATCGCTCATTACACGGACGAGTGCCGGGATCGAGTCCTTGCCAACTTCAACCGAACCGTCAAAACGGCTGTTGCCGGCTACCACCTCATAGGGCACCTCGGCCCCCTCAATGGGGCGCACCAGGATCGGCTGGATTACGCCCTGGCTGTCGATACTCGCGCACAGGTCAGCGAAGTCTTGAGGGTTACGACCTTTGCGCGGGTCGATGTTCGGGTTACGGCGAATCTGGCTCAACGGAATAATGAGCAGCTGATCGCCAGCCAGTTGATCGCCTTGTCGCACTGCGGCAGCAATAGCACTTTCAGGGGTGGATGCAGTCACGGTAGTTGCCTCGTTCTGTTTGCTGATGGGCACAGATTGAGGTCAGTCCTTGCGTGGCAGAACCTGCCGAACAACATTTCTCGGCATTGAGGCTACGAAGATTTTTGATCGCTTTTGCCAGTACGCTGCATGAAGTCGGGAACCACCACACCATCGAAAACGCTGGTGTCGAGGTGGGGGAAGTCATGGACTCTCTTACGCAAACCTTCACCCCAACGATTGATTCCCTCAAGCTGCTTCCGAGTGAGGAACCAGCGGGAGTGCAGTGCGCTGAGCATGCCCAGCAGGAACCCGGCACGCTCCTTGGGAGTCTCCCTGACAGCTTCCTGGAGCCAGTGATTCATAGCTACGCAAATCTTGATGTTCCGCTCGCTAAAAACAGTTCGGTTCTCAGCGGCGCTGCGCATGGTGCCGGCAACACGCTTGCGGAGTATCTCGTCCATGTCGCCGCTCTTGAGCGAGTCATAGGCCTCGGTGAGCAGTGCCGATTTGTGGAACTTGAACGAACCCATGATCTCGTACCGCAGACGCAGGTACTGCGTGACTGAATCCAAGGGGGGGAGGGGAGCCCTTACTGCCGGAGCACTGACCGTCTTATCAGTCCCGCGCTGGGGCGTTGTATCAGGAGTCGAGGCGGCCGGCTGAAGATCCGTGTCCGCTGGGTCACCTTCTGACACGACTAGCAAGGCAAGTCGGGCGACGTCTAGCAGGCGTTCTTCTGGGGCCCCAAGGTGCTTCTTCGCACAGTTTGGCCCCGCATACGCTTCCTTCTCTCCATCCGTGATGACGATGCCCTTCGTGCTGCGCAGGCGGCGCTCGCAGAAGAAGCAGACTGCAGTCGGTACCAGGTGATCAACACGCGAATAGTGCCAAACCATGACGCACCTCCTGCGACCAGAGAGCCTCTACTGGATCTTGAGAATCACGGTGTACACACCGTCTATGACGATCGCCTTGGTGCGGTTCTCTTCCACCACCACGGTGTCAGAGAAATCCTGGTGAGACAGGCTCACCTCTTGGTTGATACCGCAGGACAGGCGCTGGCCGTCCTTCACTCCAGCCAACTTTGTCACCAGGCCAATCACTTCCAGCTTCTGAGCTGCACCATCTTCCTTGGGCAGTGGCTTGAGGGTGAGCGAGAGACCAGTTTTGTACTGAGCCTCACGGCATATGCTCTTCTTGGTAACTGTGTCTTTAAACGCGACATGGTACCGGCCACCTTGCCGCAGATCGATCTCACGCCGCTCTTGGTCGAGCGGGTAGCGATAGACAACTGGCTCCAAGCTGCCAGAGGCAATCGTGACGCTCAGTTCCTCAGTTGCGGCCTGAACCGCCAAAGGGGTGAGTATGAAAAAAAACATGGCCATCCAGCGCATGGGGTACCTCAAGTTAGGGCTGCTGCGAATTTCTTGATGATCAGCTTGTAGGCATGAATGTCTCTGAAGCTGGCGTGATCCAGCCGATGAGATGGAGTCGGCTCGATCTCTTCAAGATCCAGCTCAACCACCTCATCGACTCCAATCCACTCAACCACCTCAGTGCACTCCGTATAGCCATCACACAGGACATCGCGCAGAAAATGCGCCTTGCCCTCTGGGTACACAGGAGTTTCTTGAAGAAAAAGTGACTCGTATTCTCCAAGGATGTAACAAACCAGCTCAGTGGCGGTTAGTCCGGACAGCGAAGATGCGATCCCCATCCCTGGCTTTAAAACCAGAACAGATCTTGCACTCACAGAACCACCGCCCGAACGGTCACCTTGGCCGAGCCAAAGCTGTAGGTCTTCTGCTCGCCGGGTTGGGCTGCAAATCGAATGTTCAGTCGATCCATGCTGATCTGTGGGTTTGACGATGCCAGCTCGCTCTCCGGCAGGTAGGTGCGATCAACCCCCAGGCAGAAGGTGACGTCGTTTTCAACAAACTTGGGCTGGGCTGCTCGAACGAAGTAGCCGTTGGGGAAGAAGAAAAGATCACCCTGCTTCATGATCCCGTTTTCGTCTGCCCCCAGCATGAGCGTCTTCGTTTTCTGGAAGTCGCGCACCAGAACATCGCTACCCTGGTTGGAAGGAAGTTCGATCTTGATCAGGTTTCCAAAGGAGTCCTGGTTGTCGTCATGAATCTGGATTTCCAAGCGGAAACCAACGGTCTGCTGAACACCGCTTGGTTGATAGGTTCGTTCGTCACGCCACTGAGCCCCGCATTGCTCATTCGGCAGGTTGGTCGTCTCATTCACATTCACGGTTCCCGAATGCTCCCGCGAGTCGTACTGGTAGGCCCAGTCACGCAGTTCCGGCTGCTTTGCGGCACAGCCAGTAATCGCGAGGAACAGGGCGGTGTAGCTGAGGATCGGCTTGAGCATGGGGAAAGTCCTTACGACAGATTGCTGCCCGCGGTGACGGGCAGGTGAGATTGTGAAGCGGGGGCGCACAAACCTAAGCGCTCTAGCGCCATGCGTGCACGAATCGGCGTCAGAGGCGCCTCAATGCGAACTGAGCACTTTGGATCAGTACTTGTGACCGTTGATAGGCCTGTTGTCAGCATGATCACTGGAATAGCGCCAACACCAGCGTCACGGGCCACGCTAGCAGCCGGCCGCACCGGGGAGACCTGATCGGTTACGACGATCAGATCCGGCACAAACTCAGGCTTCAGCCGCTTGGCCGCTTCGACCGTGTTGCAGACCTGAAGCTCAGTGAAGATCTCCTCCAGGGCCTGAAGGACGCTAAAGGCTATGCTCGCCTGCTCGGTGATTATTAGTGCTTTCATCTGGGTGCAGTCTGATCAGAGATGATCTGGATTCTAACGACGTAGGTGGTATGCACCAGCCAAAACACGGGCTGGAAATCCTGCCTTGGTTTTGAGTTGACCAGTGAGCCGAACACGGCAAAGTAGGTGTCCGCCACCTACGGGCCTGTGATTCGTGACCTATGAGCGAGAAACCACCCATCTGGATGGAAAGCTATGCAATGCCTGTGTTGCCAAAGGGCGAGAGACTTGTGCGCCTCACCGGCCTTCCAGAGAGCAGGAAAAAAGATGCCTGGCAGGCGATCACTAGGAATCACCCTGCGCTCGCCCGCCTGCTTCAGGAGCCGGAGCTGAAAGCCATCATGCAGGCATTCGACGCCGACCTGTACGTGGATGCTTTCGTTGTGCCAATCCTTCCAGCAGAGCCCCTGAAGGGGCGCCGCCGAGATCCTGACTAAAAGGGGCTCTTGAGTTCCTGCTTGAGGCTCTCAAATCTGGCCCGCCGCTCGCCAGGGCACTCCGTCAGTTGGGGCTGTACTCCTGGCTCATCCACGTCTACAAGCAGCCCTGTGTCGATAGCCATCGAAGTCTTGCGTTCGGGAAGCACCAACACCTCCATTTGCTCGCCGAGCTGACCCATCAGAAAGGTGATCGCCGAATAGATGCCATCGTGTGTCATCCCCACGGGCGGGGCAGCATAGAGATGGCAGAGGTTGTCTACCGACTGCTTGATCTCATCTCTTGATGGATACTCATCTTCTATCCACTGCCTGGCGGCATCGAGCGGGCTCATCATCCGGCCACCCTAAGTCCGAACTGGCGCTGGAGATCAAGGAATATCTGATGCTTCTCCTCTCCTGATAGCGGTGCCGACACCGGCCCATCCGGGCAGAGTGGAGAAAGGTCGAGCTGTGGAGCCTGGCTCTGCGCGGCCTGCAGCTCTGGCTGCTCGTCCATGAGCATCGGAAGCTCATCAAGATCACCACCAAGCTCCACGAAGTACTCGGTAAGTACGTCTGCGGTTCTGCGGCTCTCATTCTTGTCACCGCCTGCCGCTTTCGATTTCGCGACAACAGCCACTATCGCCTTCTTGACCTCAGACAGACTGGGCTTGTTCTTGAGCCAAGTCCGAGCACGCTCGGACATGGACTCGAGATTAGGCTTCAACTCTCCCCCCCCGCTCATTTGGAGATCACCGGTTCAATGCGGGCATGATTTGCCTTCTGGCGATCGTCCATATGCAGACAACGGCCTCGTGCTCCCGCAACTGGGACGGATACCAAGGCCGCAGCGCAGACCATCAGCCCGGCTATTAGCAGCCGAAGCGTCTCTTCGCTAAACAAACCGTTCAGACAGAGAAACGCCATGTCTACGGGAACCGTGAAACCGCCCAGGAACAGCATTACCGGTAGGCCGGAACGTGCTGGCTTCCAGAACGCAGCAGTGATGAATGCGACGAGCATGGCGGGAGCTAAAGCCACTGCGGTGGCCAGAAGGTGAGGTACGAAGAAGGGCGGGGAGGTCGTTACCAGAAGCGAACCAATCGCGGCACAGCCGAACAGAATGCCGAAGGTCAGCGAAGCGAGAGCACACCAGGTCGTACGATAGAGATGGTTCATTGAGATAACCTCGATTGGGATGTTCGAGGCAATTACGGGGGAAGATGCAACGTGCCAGAAGCACCGGGAGAATGGCGCCCAAACACAGGGCGCCACGGTGTAAATCAGAGGAACAGATTTACGATCAAGGCAATGCCACCTGCGCTTCCATGGGCAATGATGGGTAGGGCCAGTCCATTGGTACGGACTCGCAGAAAGCCGGCTACCAAGCCAACGGAAAACATAACGTAGAGCGTCAACGTGTTCTGGTACTGGCTAATGTGCAGCAGCGTAAATGCGCCAGCACTCAAGGCAACTGCACTTACGGCCACAACCACACTGCGACGCCAGTCCAAGACTCCAAGGAAGTAGTGCCGCATGGCAAGCTCTTCCCCAACGGGGGCCACAACCAGAACTGTAATCAGGATCGAGCAAACCTCGAGCATGCTTCGATCCTGAAATAGGGAAGCCATCAGCGGTTCCTGCGGGATTTCGAAAGCCTTTTGGATGATCAGAGCGACGATGTAGATAGTGGCCATGGCGCCAACAGCAATTGCCACGTCTTTGACACCGAACTGCCCTACAAACTGGCCAGCTGAGCCAAATCGGGTCGTGATCACATAGCAAAGTCCGATGAAGAGAGCGCCGGCGAGGTGGCTGAAGAACATCCCGTACACTTCGGCACCTGCTTTGAACGCGAGATACCCTACAACCAATACGACCACAAGCCAGGCTGCTGATGCGAGAAGTTTCCAGGGCTGAATCAACCAACCGTTGGGTGTTCCAGTAAAGAGGGAGGTTGCGTTGTGCATGCTCGATCAATGTCCTTGTGCGTGCTATCGATGCGTATACCGCAGGCTATTTGATGGCCTGGGCAATGGTGCTAATCACTCGAAAGTCGCAATCACTCATGCCCTGGGGTTGATCCATCACCTGGTCAACGGCTTTTCTGAATTCAGCAACATGCGACTTAACATCATCGATGTAGCTGGCCACAGAAATATACTGCTCTGCAGTTGCTTCGACAGTTGCTACACATACTGCATAGCCTTCCATTCGCGCCAGGCCGAGTTGGGTCGACGCTTCAGAAACAGAAAATTCCCCAGGGTGCGACTGGAAGTGCGCGGCGATCGACTTCTTCACTTGGTCAGCATTTTGGGCCTTCGCTGTAGACGACTCAACATCACTGGATGAGGGCAGCGACCATACAAGGCCCGCTCCGATGCTTACGCAAAGAACAGCGAGAACACCGATAACAAGGGGAGTTTTTCTTAACATGACTTCAATCCTAGTTCAGGGTGCTCTCGAGGATACGGGGCATTGCTGGGATTACCAGTCAAAGGCCATACAGGGATTTCGCGGAAATTCCTCGGCCAGTTTTGGCTCGCACGACTATACAACTGAGGCTACGGTGGGTTCCTACACCTTAGAGGCATCCAACGTGTGTACTGGCAACATCCTCACAATTGCAGCGATTACCTTGCTTTCTGGCTGCGCGGCGAGCTGGATAGCTAGTCCGAGTCCGGCCACAGAGAATCTGGTGCATGACCTAAAGCTCGAAGGATTTGAGTGCTCCGCTGGCCTGTCGGCCGTTACCTGTCGGCAAGCGGAACCCTACGTTGAGCGATCTGGCAAGAGGTGCACCGCCGACGAAGGCTGCGTGAAGCAGCCCTGCTATGACGTTCGGATCGTCTATGAGATTCGCCAGGGTCCCAGCAAGATGCCCGCGATCGTTCAGACAACTGAGCGGACAGTGACCAAAGAGATCAGGCCTAACCCGGTTAATTCTGGTGAGCGGATCAAGCTACTCGAGGAGTACTGCTTGCTTCCGTCTGCCAGCTAGATGAAGACACCACCATTGGTCTGCTTGAAACAGACGAATCTGCCAGACAAGCAGCGATAAACTGTTGGCCAGTATCCAAGCACATTCGCCTCTTCGGCGGCTTGATGTGGATTGTTGGTTGGGGCCAGTGTGTGGAAGCGCGGCACGCCGTCATCCTGAGTCCAGAGTTCGTATCGGACATCGACCGTTTCCCTGATGCCCCTAACCGCACCCACTGCCACCAAGACACTTGATGGAAACTTGGCGATCGGAGCAAGCAGGGCAAACCGAGATGAGTCGTTCTGCATTGCCACAAACGATTCGGGGCTCACCTTACCCCGTGCAAGAGATATCAGCCCACTGACTGTCAGCGTCGCCGGCAAGCTCAACAGCACGTCTGGCTCACTCTCCAGACATCCTCCATCAGGGACCCCGAACGAAAGTGAGAAGCCGAACCGAAGGTCTATCGCTCTGCTGGAGAGCCCAGCCCTTTCCGGCTCTAGAACTCCGAACTGACAGGTGTGCCCATCCACCACCAGGCTCATGCGGCCCCAGCCCTCCATGAGCTCCATCTGAGCCTGAAGACCGAGCGCGGATAGTCTAAGCGCCAGCATATGGCCAAAGATTTCCAGATCGGGTGCAGCGTCGGGTATCAGGTCTGCGACCAAAACCTGATGAAACGCTTGATCAGTCATCGTCAGCCACCAACGCTCGCTTCGCAGTCAACCTTGTAACCTGGTCTGTTGTGGTCGACTCAATGGTGCTCAGGGCATTACGCAATGACTTGATCCGCTCTTCGTCAACATCTGAGCGTGCATCAACACTGCTTAGTAATGCCCGGGTAACAAGCTTCAGCGCCTGCTCCTGGGTGAACACATCAGGGAGCGCATCAATCTGCAGCTCGGAGAGAACGAATTGCTCAGCAGCGTTCATAGAGGGCCTCATCTTGAGAGGACTCTAGCCTAACCACGCTGCCGACGGCCGCAAGTCTATTTCGTGGCAGGAAGTTCAACCAAACCTGCAGAAGCTGCTTGGGAATGGCATCTAGCGCGCCACGATGGAGACGGCCAGGGCCACTAATGCTGGATGAACCCAAAGTGGCGGCCCTTGACGCTCCCATGTTTGGATCGACGACTCAGCATACCCAAGTGCCTCCGCCAGGCCCTTCTGGCTCAACCCAAGATTTACGCGATGCGCAGCGAGCTGCCCTCCAGTGAGCTGCATAACACGCTCACCACAGATGCGTAGACAACCCAATCCACTGGTCGAGAGCATCAAGCTCGGCTTGGGGTCACTTTTCTCAGCAGTCAGTATCGTTGTTCTAGCCCAGCCCAACTCCTCCCCCAATTCAAGCTGTGAGAGACCCATGGACTTGCGTAATTCGCGCAGCGGGTTGCCATGAGCGCGCCGGCTCTTCTTACGGACAGCCATTTATGCCGCCACCGGCAACGTGAAAGGGCGCGTGGCGACCGAATATCCACCAGCTAGATCCAGGACATCCTGAATAGTCGTCTGGGAAGTGATCTGCCGGTACCAGGTACCGCGGAATCGAACGACACTTCCTGCTCGAGGTGTACGTTCAGTTGCAGCTCTACTGCAGCGAATAAGCATTGATACTGGCATTTCCGCATTGAGCCCGTTGAACACCATGGTCACCCCAAGTGACTCTAAGCTTTGCCCTGTACGCAAACAGAGATAGCTCTGAACTAGGTCCCGCCCATCCTGGAACTCACCAACCAGCTGGTAACCAAGATCCAAGAACATGTCAGCGATCGCCGAACCGACGGAACGGAGCAAGCCCGGGCACATGTCAGTTACAGCGAGGTCGAGGTCATCCTCGAGCAAGTGCTCCAACACACCTTTCAGCACTGGACGGTTCATGTCATTTGCCCCGTACCAGGAGGAAAACACCCAGAGTCTCAGCCGCGGCCAAGCCCAGGGAGCCTTCATGGTCTGCCATTGAAGCTTCAACAATCAGCTTGCTGAAGAACGTCGATTGGATCTGGACATCGGCCTGCCAGGATTGAGAGGTCACCGGAATATCATCAAGCGTCACCATGAGCGAGCCGGCCAGGCGACGTCCTTCGTATACGGTGAGTTCGAGGCCATTGGGACCAACTACCCACTCCACCTTGGCTCCGCCGGCGGAAGCATGGCGGCCGGACTTCACCAGATCTGTCCGACGCTGCATCACGGCAAATGCCTTGCCCATCAGCGTGCGCTTGACGTACTCCGGACCTAGCTCAGGGAGACGAGCAATCGGACCGAATCGATCACCTGGAATTCGAAGAGCCTGCCGGCCGGCCTCAACCTGGTAGAGCTCGGTGTAACCGCGGGCTATGGCGTGATCCAGGAGCATCCGCCAGTTGGTCTTACCCAGGCGAAAAACTCGATCGTCCACAAACATCCGAGAAAGGGCATCGGCTGCCTTGACCCCAGTGGTGCTTCCGGTTTCGAACTCGATGGAGATGGTATTGCCGGGCCGATTCACAGACATTGCCTCGGGCTCGGCGCCGAGGAAGTCGAAGCCCAACTGGGCTGTAGATCGGATCTGGGGTACTGGTGTCATGAGATGCACTCCTTTTGAAAGTGACCTCATTGAATGTGGATGTCAGCTGTGCCAGAACCACCAGACCAGAAAATTTGCAGTTCCGCTCAAGTGAGCACTTCAGCTCTTCGGGCGGCAGGGCGCCTTCCATTGGTGCGACGCTGAAGGTAACGAAGGATCTCCAATGTCATCCGTGCGTCGGCATTGGCTCGATGCGCATCGTCAAGTACAGCTGAACACTCGGCTGCTGCCTCTACCAACTTCCGCCACCGCCAGGAGCCGCGGCCATGGTCCCATTCACCGCACCAGCTCGCATAAAGCAGCATCGCGCAGTCCGATCTAAGAGTAGGGGCTGTCAGTCCATGGCGGCGATGTGTCTGCTGGAGAAGTCGTTTATCGAAGGCTGCGTTGTACATAACGACAGTTCGCTCTGCGACGATCGCTGCATACCTTTCTGCCACCTCTGGCCAACTCGGCGCATTCGCTACCATGGCATCCGTGATCCCATGGATTGCAGAAGCTTCGGGGGGAATCGGCTGTGAGGGGCGAATCAGTGTGTCCAGAAGAGGCGTGCCGGTAGCATCGAGGATAGCTATCTCGCAAATCTCGTCATTCTCTCCTAGGCCTGTGGTTTCAGTGTCTAGAAGTACCACGACTGTTCGATCGGCTAGCAACTCTTTGGCGCGAGATGCCACCCACTGACGGCGCGCTTGGGTTGGGCCGGGCTGCCACTGATAGGGAATGCAGTGGGATGGGTCGTACACCTTATAGGCGCCTTGCCCTTGCCAAACAGTTCCTGCCGGGAGGGTGTCCAGCGCCGGCATCAGTCGACGGGCCTTAAGATGGGATCGGCAAAGCCAACCTTTAGCAGCCGCCTCGGCAGGGGTCAGATGGATTCTCTGCTTAGGCATGACCCGCTCCTTGGGCATACTTCACGCTCGTCGTTGATGGCTAGTTCGCAAACTGCCGGACGACGTCGCCTGAACACTCAGCAGCGGAGAGGATATGGGACAGGCCCTCCATTGCCTCATCAGACGATGCTCGGCGAGAGTACGCAGTCATGAAGGAATGGATGAGCGTTTTCAGGATTTCACCCCCTGGCTCATTCCTGGTCACTGACATCACGCAGTATTGTTCAAGGAGGATAGGGTCCAGGGTTTCAATGAAATCGGCGCCGACAACCTCGCCTATATCCCTGAAAAGCAGTCGAAGGTAGTGATCGCCGCTGCCCGCGGTCTCGGCTGGATCAAGACCAACTTCGGAAAGGGTCAGCGGCCGGCCAGCGGCTGCACCGGTAGGTAAACCGCGTAGAGCTTCCAGCTTTCGGTCAGCTTGCTCACTGATGGCTCCAGGGTTTGGCATGTCACATCTCAGGTAGGTGTGTAACAAGGCTAACAGGCAACGACTAGCTGTTGTAGCGGAAACTAGAGATGCAAATATCCGAGCGACCGAACGACGCTATTTCCACCAGGTACTGATGGCAATGACCTGTTCCTGGGACAAGAAACGCCAAGCATTCGCGGGAGGAACCTCTGCAAGTAGCTCCTGATCACAGAGCGCAAGCGCAACCATGATCCGAACACTATCTGCCGCAAAATGTCGGGTTCCGTGAATCCTTGCTGATCGGATGATGGCTATCAGTGCATCAACATCGTCGGTTGATCCATTGGAGATATCTGCCTTGAGATGCCAGGTTGGATCTCCGCGGAAACCATCCTGCCGGGACAATTCCGGAGTCGCGAGATAGACACTACCGTTGTGAAAATGGAGCGATAACTCGTACCAGTCCACGCCATTTATCCCAGAGGTGTATAGGTGAAAGACTCCAGAAGCATCGCTGCTCTTGAACCGAGCTTTGAGCCCTTTGTGCTCGAGATAGAGGCGGCCGCATTGAGCAACAACGTACTGGTCGTTATTGCCTCGCGCGCTCTTGGTTTGCCACCCCTGAATGGGCATGCCGGCCGGCAAAGGGAAACCTGGTTCAAAGCTGACCTCGTCGAGGCGGCTCATTGGTTACTCACCAACGGCAGAGAAGGAGCTGCAGCAATCTCACTGGATAGGAGAGCTTCGACATCCTGCAACATGGATGCGCAGGCGCCAGCATCTTCCAAAGCTTGGATCACGAGCGCCGAACGGGCGGCGAACAGCTGAGGAGCGATCTCACTCAGTAGAAAGGCGGCGCGAGCTCCATGCGCGTTGTTGCCTTGCGCACTGGGTTCAGCAAGCGCGCGAGAGAGCGCCTCGTGAACCCCTCTGTAACTGGCCAGGCCGCCGTAGGCAGCGTACGTTTCATGATGATCAGCCATCTTCCCCTCGGCACAGGCATGTTCTGAGTCTCTACTCTGCCTGCTTCCCGAGGTGGAAGCACCTCAAACACCTGCAGCCAAATTCAAGCTGTTGCAGCTGCTGCAGGTACAGCCTCGACTACTGCTATACGACGCTGGCTGAAGAGCACTACAGAAATGAACACTACAAACGTCAGCCAGAGGGCACCGACGCAGAGTACGTCGGTCGGCATGCGGGAAGAAGCGCTGATCGTCATGGTCGAGGCGAATGCGCAGGTGAAGAAAAAGAGCCCCATGCACAGGTAGGAGACACGCTGGAAGGACTCTGGCAAATGGCGAGCACGTTGGCCGGCTGCGGATACCTTGGAAGCCCAGCCAACGATCAGCACCAGCGCCAAGAAGGTCACCCACAGACTACCCATGTTGAAGACATCCACCGGGGAAAGCTTCGCGCCGGATTTGGACATCAAGCTGCAGGTGGTGATCAGTGCACTGGCGAAGGTGTAGATGCCCAGGGCCAGGTAGATGACGCGCAGAAGAAGTTCGCTCATGATTTTGCTCCGCTAGTTGAGTCTCCCGTCCGATATTTGGCTCAGTTCGGGGTGGCGTGATCGCCTACGACTCTTGGTCTAACGGCCATGCAGAAACTTTCAAGCGCTGCAGTAGATTTACTTCAGCATTTTGGCTTGCGCCCACTCCTGGATCGGCTATACCGGGCAAAATGCCAGAGGGTACAACGATGAAAATTCTGCTTTCGAGAGAGCCTTGGCGGGCCGAGCGACGCCCTGATGTCCCTGTGGATGAAGCGAACGAGGAATGGGGCTGGCTCGAGATCTACGTCACTGATGGCAAGCCAGAGTTCATATTCATTCACGAGCGACCAAGCGAGGATGAAATCCGGCACCGTAAGAGCTGTCCCTAAGGCGCTCAAGCAGCTGGGGCGAATCCCGGAACGAGTCGTTGTACTGCCTCGACCAGGTCCTCACGCTTGAAGGGCTTGGTCAGATACTCGGTCGCCCCCGCCGCTTCCCCCTTCGCTTTGTCGAAAAGACCATCCTTCGAGGAGAGGAAAACGATCGGGGTGTCCCGGTACCGCTCATGATTTCGGATGAGCTGCGTTGCCTGGTAGCCATCCAGTCGGGGCATCATCACGTCGATGAAGAAGAACTCCGGATCAAAGTCCTTCACCTTAGCGATGCAATCGAACCCGTCTTCCGCCAGCTGAACAGCACAGCCTGCATCAATGAGATATTTCTCGCCGGCGTTGCGAATTGTCTGGGAGTCGTCAACGATCATCACGCGAAGTGGGGATGCATTCGCCATGACATGGTTCCTCAATCTGGTAGTGGAGCAATCGGTGCACATCCTTGCCCATCCGCCACCAGCACGCCAGCCAAAACCAACTAGCTAAATTCTTCTCCTATCGCAGTGCCAAGATTTGCGGACGGGTATTTGGCTTGTCGCGATTCCCAGACCGGGTACAGTTTCGGCAACTGCGACATTCTGTGAAAAGCATGAACATCCGAAAAACTCGTACCTTCCTGCTCCATCAGCAGAACTTCTCCAAGGGAAAAATGAAGATTGCGTTCAGCGACCGGGACTTGGCTGGCTTGCGCGCACTCCAATCCTTAGGAGGGAAGATTTCAAGCGCTGCTGAGCTAGCTGCTGTTCTGAACCCTCGGCTCACAGCTAACCAGCAGGCCATGGGGGGAGGTCGCCTGATCCGCCGTCTGGCTATCTTCGGCTTTGTCCAGGCGATGATCGATCCGGAAGCCGGCTATCAAATTACTGCAGCGGGAGAGCAGGCGGTCCTAGGGTCGTGACCTTCAACGGCCGCCGGCAGCGTTAGAGTCAACCTTTGCATTGAGGTCAGCGATGCAGCGCTCAGTCTTCCCTGGCTCAGCTCGATCAGCCATGACACGAACACCACCTAGCGTTCTTGCTTCCACTGTGGCCTGGGCGTGACCGCGGGAGGCCGCTACGGAATACCAGCAGTACGCCATGAACTGTGCATCCTGCTCGTGTTCCTTCCCTAGCGAAACTGCAAGCGCGTAGTCATACATTGCCCCGACATCACCCCGAAGCGCCCGCTCTTTCAGCGGCTTTGCGGGTGCTGCTGGGAGTCGTGCTGGTTCTGTTGACTGGGGAGACTCTGTTCTGGCAAAAACAGCGCTGTAGGCCAAGGCCGCTTCAGCGTCCCCAGCCAGCGCAGCTCTCTGCAACATTTCAAGGCCGCGTTCGATTTCATCGAGATGCGGGACTCTCTGGTTGGCCAATGCCATGCCGAACTCGCGCTGTGCTCTTACGCTGGTTTCAGCTGCCTTGGCTAGCAGGCGCTTCCCGTATTCAATATCCGGAGCAACGCCTGTCCCCATGACATACAGCCACCCCAACACCCTGGTCGACTCGTCATGCCCCATCCCCATTGCCTGGTTCAAGTAGGCGATCGCTACTTCTGGTGACTTCTCAACTCCCTCTCCGTTGAGATGAATGCGAGCCAGCTCATAGAAGGCTTGGGCGTTTCCTCTGCTCCCTGCAACAGAGAGAAGATCGATCTCTCCACTCACATCGCCCGCATCTCGAACCCTATGAGCTTCAACCAGGATCTCATCCTCGACAACCGGCGCCTGTACGTTCGAGGGCGAAGCCGCAATGACAGCTGATGATTGCCCCACAACTGGGGCCTGACTCACCGGCGCGGCGAATGACACCGCGGCCCCGCTTGGTGCTAGGGGAGGGCGATCAGCTATCTGCGAGGCCTCGGGGAGGGGTGCACGCAGCAATGGCCTGATGGGGAGGCGCTGAACCTTCTGCACAGCAGTTTGCGGGGTTGCGACAGGCTCGTTGAAAGGATTGCCCTGATACTGCTGGGCGGAGTTAGAGCACCCTGCGGAGATCGCAAGGCAGAGAGGTGCGATGTAAAGCCGGATCGGGGTCATGTACTGATCACCATTGCTGATCGGGCAATGATTGCAGATAGCTAAAGTGCCGCGTACTCAAAAAGACGAAAGAAAAACAGGGGACATGAGGCCCCTGTCTGATACTCGGTAGCGGCTTAGGCCCCGTGTCACTTGTTCCGCTTCAGTTGATCCTTAAGCTGGGTCGGTACCTGCCGGATGATCAGCATATCTTGCCCTTCGTCGTACTCGATCTTCGAGCCCAGCAGGTGAGCCTCGAAACTGATCGAAAGTCCTTGGGCCCGGCCGGTGAAGCGACGGAACTGGTTGAGGGTCCGCTTATCAGCTGGAATCTCCGGGGAGAGGCCGTAGTCTTTGTTGCGGATGTGCTCGAAGAAGGCGCGCGGTCGATCCTCATCGATCAGGCCTGAAAGCTCTTCCAAGGTGATTGGCTCGCCCAGTTTTGCCTGGCTGGTGGCATAGTCGACCAGCGTCGCGGTCTTGGCGCGAGCCTGCTCTTCGGCCAGGTCCTCGCTTTCTACGAAGTCACTGAAGGCCTTGAGCAGGGTGCGGGTTTCACTCGGTGGGTCTATCCCTTCTTGGCAGCCGATGAAGTCACGAAAATAGTCCGAAACCTTCTTGCCATTCTTGCCGCGGATAAACGAGATGTACTGCTTGGAGTTGGCGTTGTTGCGCCACTCCGAGATGTTGATGCGTGCCGCCAGGTGCAGCTGGCCAAGATCCAAGTGCTTAGCCAGCGCCACGTCCAGCGACTCAGTCACCGCCACGCCTTCGCTGTGATGCAACAGGGCGATAGCCAGGTAATCGGTCATACCCTGCTGGTAGTGGGCGAACAACACGTGGCCACCGGTGGACAGGTTGGACTCGTTCATCAGCGTCTGAAGCTGCTCGACGGCCTGGCGGCTGAAGACGGTAAAATCCTGCTTGCCGTCCAGGTAGGCCTGCAGCCAGCCGCTGAACGGGTAGGCACCAGATACCTCGTGGAACAGACCCCAGGCCTTGCCCTGCTTGGCGTTGTAACTCTCGTTGAGGTCGGCCAGCAGGTTTTCCATGGCCTGGGACGCGGCGAGCTCAGTGTCGCGAGCGTGCAGAACGGCGGGAGTGCCGTCGGGCTTCTTGTCGATCAGGTGGACGATGCAGTGGCGGATCGGCATGGCAGATAACTCCTAGATAGTTCATTGGTGCCCCCGGGCACCTGCTGATGAGCACTGCATAGCCCGAGAAGCCTGCAGGTTCATCTCGATGTCCACGTGACAGAAGCACATCTCGGTCAAGCCCCGGTTCCTGAGCTGCTCTCAGTGCAGTGGCGAACCCAACTGCGGATCAGATCCTGCTGGCCGGCAGCGGAGATGAGGAACCCGAAAAAGGTGTCCGTGTTCTCCATGTGGAAGCCAAATCCAATTTGCTGTGCTCCAGAAAGGGCCCACAGAAGTTTGAAATCAGGCAAAAAGCTTGCGGTCACATAGTCGCCAGACACCGCAGCGGGCTTTGACATGGTGCTGATGGGGAGGAATTGGTTGTTGACTCGAAGGCTGTAGTGACTGGTATGGGTCGATATGTACCGGATATTTGCGCCGGCATCGTATAAAGCGGAGAAGCGTATCCGATTGCCTGGTGCGCAACTCATGGTTACCTTTCCCGTGCCATTTGAAGTGGTCTGTCGCCCGGCCAGGTAAACGCTGCCTTGCTTCCCCTCGATGGCCCATTCAGCGGGCAGCTCTCCATTGTTCACTAGATTG